>Ga0209211_10000349_pt1 | contig 98693 bp, 90 predicted proteins | sample RifGroA2_FD_183992 | JGI IMG/M metagenome (GOLD analysis project Ga0209211, IMG submission 183992) | Groundwater microbial communities from Rifle, Colorado, USA - Groundwater A2 (SPAdes) (version 2) | ecosystem: Environmental > Aquatic > Deep subsurface > Groundwater | place: Rifle, Colorado... | reverse complement strand
TTACCCCCGGAATTCGCTCGGAACCCCATTTTGCCGTTCAAATCGACACCACCCTTCATCGCTCGGAATCCCTCATCAGTCATGGCTTTCAGCGATTCGGCCTCTCATTTAACCGGACAGCAGTGGTTAAGCATCTGATTTAAGTCATGACAATTCCGGTTCTTGGTCGATTTTGGTGGCTGCCGGGTGCGGGCGAAGTAAGGCCTGTTGAGCCCTCTTTGCGCCGTAACGGTAAGCGTTGCAAAAATGGAGGTGTATTTTGGAAAGCGTCGTAGTCATTGGCAGCAACTCGTTTTCTGGCGCGGCTTTTGTCGATTACGCATTGTCGCGTGGCATGCGGGTAATCGGGCTGTCGCGCTCCGTCGAGCCCCATGATGTGTTCTTGCCCTACAAGTGGCACGATCATCACCATTTCAGCTTTCAGGCGATCGACCTGAACAACGACCTCCCGGCGGCGCTCGACATCGTATCCAATGAGCGTGCCGGCTACGTGGTGAACTTTGCCGCGCAAAGCATGGTAGGCGAGAGTTGGCAGAATCCGGGAGACTGGTTTCAGACCAATACGGTGGCGACCGTCAAGCTGCACGATGGTTTGAGAAAAATGCCTTTTCTCAAACGCTATGTGCATATCTCGACGCCGGAGGTCTATGGCAGTTGTTCCGGCTTTGTCGATGAGACTCATGCCTTCAATCCGAGCACGCCGTATGCGGTTTCACGCGCGGCAGCCGACATGAGTCTGCGCGCCTTTCATGCTACCTACGGCTTCCCCGTGGTCAGTACGCGCGCCGCGAATGTCTATGGCCCGGGTCAGCAGCTCTACCGCATCATCCCCCGCACCATCCTGTTCATCCTGCTTGGGCGCAGGCTACAGCTCCATGGCGGTGGCGTTTCAACGCGCTCCTTTATCCACATCCGCGATGTGGCCGACGCCACCTTGCGCATCATGCAGGAGGGCCGCAACGGCGAGACCTACCATATTTCCACCGACAATGCGATTTCCGTCCGGGCACTTGTCGAGCGCATTTGCAAAAAACTCGGCGTCGCGTTTGCCGATCATGTCGATGTCGTTGGCGAGCGCCTGGGCAAGGACACCGCCTATCACCTGTCGAGCGCGAAGCTGCGCGCCGAGCTGGGTTGGCAGGACGCCATCGGCCTGGAACAAGGGCTTGACGAATGCATTGCCTGGGTGCGCGACAATCTGGATGTCCTGCGCGCGCAGCCTTTCGACTACATCCACAAGCCCTGACATGGTCGCCAAAACACCGCGCGCGCGAACGCGCACAAACCCCGCCTCCGGCCCCAAGGTGAACGCGGGGCGCACCGTTTTCGTCTCCGGCAACTTCAACGTCCTGCATCCGGGCCATCTGCGCTTGTTGCGCTTCGCCCGCGAATGCGGCGACCGCCTGATCGTCGGCGTCTCTTCCGACCGTGCCGCCGGCACGGCCGCGCACGTGCCCGAGCAGTTGCGCCTCGAAGGCGTGCAGAGCAACAGTTGGGTCGACCAGGCCTTCCTCATGACTGGTTCGGTCGCGGACGCCATTGAGCGCCTGCGTCCGGATATTGTCGTCAAGGGCAAGGAACACGAGGGGCGCAAGAACGACGAAGAGGCGGTGCTCAAGACTTACGGGGGGCAACTCCTGTTCAGTTCCGGCGAGGTTGTCTATTCGTCGCTCGATTTGCTGCGCCGTGAATTTGACGCCACGACCAAGATCGCCTCGCCGTTGCCGGAAGACTATCTGAACCGGCATTGCATCACGCGCCAGACGCTGACCAAGCTGGTGCACAAATTCGCCGACCTTCGGGTGCTGATCGTGGGCGACCTGATCATTGACGAATACATCGCTTGCGACCCGCTTGGCATGTCCCAGGAAGACCCGACGATTGTCGTTACGCCCATCGACTCGAAGTTGTTCGTCGGTGGCGCTGGCGTGGTCGCCGCGCATGCCGCCGGTCTTGGTGCCCGCGTCGGTTTGGTCACCGTGACCGGCGACGATCCCTCGCACTACTTCGCCAAAATGGCCCTGGCCGAGAGTGGCGTGCAGGCGACGCTACTGGTCGATCGCAACCGCCCGACCACGCTCAAGCAGCGCTACCGTAGCAAGGGCAAGACCCTGCTGCGCGTTAGCCACCTGCACCAGGCCAGCATCAGCGCTGAACTCCAGGCCAAGGTAATCGCGGCTGTCCGCCGTCAGGCCAAGAACTGCAATCTGCTGGTGTTCTCGGACTTCAACTATGGCTGCCTGCCGCGCGAGCTGGTCGAGGCGCTGATCGAGATTGGCCGCAAGCACGGTCTGATCATGGTCGCCGATAGCCAAAGCTCGTCCCAGGTCGGCGACGTCAGTCGCTTCAAAGGCATGGACCTGCTCACGCCCACGGAGCGCGAGGCGCGCATCGCCGTGCGGGATCACGAAAGCGGCCTGGTCGTGCTGGCCGAGCGGTTACGCAAGCAGGCCGATGCGCGCAACATCCTACTCAAACTCGGCGAGGAGGGAGTGCTGATTCACTCCGGCAAGGCCCGCCAGCCCAACGCCGTCACCGACCGCGTCCCGGCCCTAAACACCGCGCCGCGCGACGTCGCCGGCGCCGGTGACTCCATGCTCATCGCCAGCGCACTGGCCCTGGCCAGTGGCGCGGATATCTGGAGCGCGACGGCGATTGGAACGCTGGCGGCGGCAGTACAGGTCAGCCGCGTCGGCAATACGCCGTTACGCAGCGCCGAACTGCTTCACGAACTCGCTTGAAGCGGGCGGGTGAGCTTTGCTCAGTCGCGCAGTCCCGCGGCGCGACGCTGCGCTGCAAGCGCACAGGCCTGCGCATAGGTTTGGGGGGTGCCTATATCGAGGAAAGGGTCGCTCGTTTCCCAGGCGCATATTTTTCCGACCAGATGCGGCATGACTTCGGTGCTGAAGTCCAACGCATCGGGAAACCGCGTCCGCAGCAGTTGCTGCAACTCCGCGCTTAACAGGTAGACCGCGCTGTTGGCGAGGTTCCCCGGTGGAGCCGCCACCTTTTCGTGGAAACCCACCACCACGCCACGGCTGTCGAGTTCGACGATGCCACTGGTGCTGGGGGTCGGGGTGCGAAAACACATCATGGTCATCAGGCAGTCTGCTGGCCGGTTTCGGTGCGCGACGACAAACGCGTCTAGGTCGCCAACACACCAGTTGTCGGTGTGAATCAGAAAGCCGTCGGCACCGTCAAGGAAGTCCAGGTTCGCGAGCAGTGTGCCGGCCGTTCCCAGCAAGGTTTCTTCATAGACAACGCGGATTCGGTCGCGGTAGTGGCTGCCTTGCAGATGGCCGGAAACGGTGGCGCCAAGGTAATGCGTATTGACCAAAAACTTCGCGATCCCCGCGTCGGCAAGGCGTCTGAGCCAAATGTCGAGCAAGGGTTCGCCATCGATAGGCACCAGGCACTTGGGGACCGTATCCGTCAGCGGACGCAAGCGCGTGCCAAAACCGGCCGCGAGAAGAATGGCATTCATTTCCAATGACGCTTCATATGGCTATTGCAAGCGATGAGCAAGATGCCGCTCCTAGCAACGATCCACGGCGCGAAACAGGATCTTGGCCGGGAACCGATGGGTGAGGTGCGCCAAACCTTTCATGTCCGAACCATACTGATCCAGATAGGCCGAAATGATCTGCCGTCGCTCAGGCGAATGGCGCAACAGCAATGTCGTGGCGTTCCGCTGGAGTCCCCCATCAAATGGATTGACCATGTACCCGGTCTTCTCCAGCTCAAGGAAATCGAAGGCCGAAGAAAAACGGTATTCCACGTCGAGCTCGGTCGGCAGGCCCTTCTTCAAATGCACCAGTTGGCGCAAGTCGCCGAAGTAGGAATCGATCACCGCCGAGGTCCGATCGCGTTGCCGCAACAGATCCTTGATGCATTCCGTAAGGCACTCCGTGACGGCGGAAAGCCGGTCGAAGATGGCGACGCTTTTCCAGAAATGCAACTGGTTCTGGCCGCGCTTTCCGGCCAGATACAACTCAAGCCCACCCTCCTGAAGAACGAACTTCGACAGCGCTTCCTTGGTCGGCCGGAAGTTGCTCTGCTCATCTTCGCGGTAGGACTTGTATATGTCATGTAGACCGGAGCCCGGAGCGACCGCCCGCTCATGGGCATCGCGAATGATCTCGCCGCGCTTGAGGCCAAGATGCGCCGCAGAATAAAAGAATTCGTCCAGTATCCGGCCATTGTTGAAAATCATCAGCGAGAGGTCGAAATCGCGACAGGCGAGATAGTCCTCGTGCGGCATGGTCGAATTGCCGATCACGACTTCGTGGATTTCCGAGACTCGAACCGGCTCGCCAAGAATGTCGTAGATGCCAAAGCAGCGGGGAATCACCCGAAAGGCGGTCTGATAGGCGAAGCGCCGACGGCTTTCGTTGTTGGCGCCCTCGGTGCCGCGCAACAGGATGTACTGGTAGAGATTGATGTCCTGAATGCCGGCGTCCAGCATGTCGAAGACCGCCTGCATGTGTTTGGCGACCGTATCCCCCGGCAGGGCGAGAATGATTTCCGTGAAGGTCGAAGCGTCGGTCTTGGAGGCTTCCTTGGCCATCTTGACAATGGTCTCGTAGCCGATATTCTTGCGCTTGATGTTGGCAAGCACTTCATCGTCGTTGGACTGGATCGATGCGCCGACGATCATGGCTCCGCCCAGAATCCGGCTCATCTCGACGATGCGTTCCTTCTGGTTCTTCGCCGTCGCCGTCTGTATGTTCTGAGGCCAGCCATACTGATTCTGAATCTCCTTGATGAGGACGGCTACCTCCAGATCCTCGGGGAAGATGCCCCAGTTCAAGTCGGCAAGCGTCAGCGACGGAACCTGCGTATGTTGAGCGGCATACAGTAACTCCCGGTGAATGCGTTCATTGGAGTAGCGGTAGGTCTTGTTCGCATAGCGCGATCCGTCGTGACAGAAGGTGCAGGAATAGGGGCATCCCCGACTGGTCTGCAGCAAGGGCGTCAAGTTCTTGTCGAAGAACTTGTCTAGGATTCCCGACAGGTAAGGCGACGGGAGGACGGTATCGATGTTGGCGATGCGCCGCGCCGGGCCATTGGTGTATCCCCGGTTCTCGTGCCGGTAATGGACTCCGGGGATGGCCAGAGCGCCGGATCTCAGTTGCCTGGCATCGAATCCGCCCGCTTCGAGAGCAAGGACCAAGTCGCGGAATACGATTTCTCCCTCGCCGTCGACGAAGAAGTCCACCTCTGGATGATCCGCCATATAGGCGTTCTGTTCGGCGGCGTCGGTGGGGTAATTCGGACCGCCGATTACCGTCACCACGGAAGGGTTCACGGCCTTGATGCGGCGGGCAAACGCAAAGCCGAGCTCTTCGTTCCACATGTAGTTGGAAAAAGCGACCAGTTTCGGCATGCGTTCGCCGAGCGCGGTGCTCAGGTCGGTGGGATACTTGAACAGCTCGATGTCGACATGGGGGCCCAGTTCCTGCTTCAAGTAGCTACCGACATAGCCGATTGCCAGCGGCGTGTTCTTGGCGTCGACGGTGATATGCGTATGCGTCAATTCGGCGAGGAACACGCGGCTGGCGGTAGTCGTATCGGACATGACGGCACCTACGATGGGGATAGTGACAGGGATGAATCGGTAGGATCGTGACGGCAGTGACACAGAAGCATATACCGTTCCCGTTCAGCTCGACGAAACGGCGATACGCGGAATTGCCGCCGCGAGTCTGGCGCGCATCGACTCCCCGATGCCCTTGCCATGGGCAGCGGAAGTCGGCGCTGGTGGCACGGCATGTCAGAACCCCAGCGGCAACGCGGCGGAGAAGCGCTCTAGAAAGTCCTGGCTGACGCGCCCTTCGATATGCCTGGCGAAGGAATTTCGTCCAAGCTCCATGAATTGGTGCTGCAATGGACTCGGCGGCACCCACTGTTCGCCCAAGCGGATCGCTTCCAGCGCGCTGGCAAGCAATTCCTCCGCATGAACTGGTCGTACCTCAAACTGATCGGAAGGAAAATTGAGGCAGTTGCCGCGCTCCCAGAATTCGTACTTGCTGAAGCCGTGGGCAATCTGTTCGCTGAACTTCAACAACTTGCCGGTGTCCTTGTCGCGCATCAGGGTCGGCAGATGAACGGTCATCTTGCCGGGAATCAACTGGCCAATGGACCAGCGTCCGTAGGAGACCATCGGGGTGCCGATCAAATCGGAGAAGTTCTCGAATCCCGACGCGTTGACCATCGTTAGCTTGGCGGCGCCGAGCAGGCGAAGATCGTTGCTGTAATTCATCAGCCCGCTGTTCGTGTAGTTCAGTACGCCGAACTGTTTCCATTCCTCGGGGTAGGGCTCGTATCCGACCTTGACCACCGTATAGCCGGTGTCCCGGAGCATGGCAAGCGTGGGGCCGAAGACCTGCGAATTGGTGTGCGTCCCGGCATTTCCCGCGCTGCCCTGACCGCGCAAGACGCTGCGGATATGGATCAGGGCCAGTTTTCCGTTGCCGACAAAACCGGATAGTTCTTCGCTCAGCGGCGGGACCTTGCTCCACGGATTGAACTGGAGCGAGGCGGCTCTGCGCCGGAAATACTCCAGCGTCCGGCCATAGTAATTGTGATGCGGAAGCACCCAGGTCAAGCGCAGCGCGTTTCCCGGCAGTGGCATCAGGCGTGCCAGGCGACGTTCTTCGGCGTTCGGCAACGCCGTTTTGAAATGTGAAAGACCGACGTCGACGCCAAGCTCCGGCGCCAGCGCGTAGATCTGTTGTACCGACGTCCACAGATCGTCATCCACCACAAGGCGGTTGATTGAATTAGAGTTAAACAGCTCCGGAAAACTGTTGGCGATGTGCCAGGGGAGGGAAAGCGGCCCTTGACGAAACACGCCATAGTAAGTCTTCCGCGCATCGACTTCGCCCAGATATCGCATGCGCAGCAGGTTGTCGAGCTCCCAGATCATGTGGCCGGGCGAATCCTGGAACAACATGTTCGTCATCAGGCCGGCGGCGGCGCTGCGCAGATGTTCGTAAAAGACTTGCGGTTCAATATTGGCCACGTCGTGGCTCCTCGCTCATGGTTCAGCCAGAAATGCTTCGTACTCGGCGGCCGTGGCGATGGTTTGTGGCTCCGGCAGGGGCAGGACGAACACACCGCCACGATCGATGAACTGGCGATGTCTTTTCAATATCGTCCGCGCATACTGCCACGCCAGCACCACGAGAACGTCAATGTTCTTTTCGTAAAGCTGGGCCGACGGCAAGACCTGGATTGTGGTTGCCGGGCAGTAGAGATACTGCTTGACCGGATTGTCGTCCAGCACCCAGGACAGCCGGCTGGTGAGGCCAAATTGCCACATCAAGGTGGTGGTGGTGGTCGACGCGCCGTAGCCGGCGATCTTCTTGCCTTCCGCCGCGAAAGCGTCGAGCAAGGCAAGGGTCGCATTCTTGCGCCGTTCGATTTTGAACGCCCATTGGCGAAACACACCGATATCGCAATAGCCCCCCTGTTGCTCGTCCTCGATAAACCGCCGCAGACGATCCGTGGTGGGACGCGCACCCTGCTTCAACTGGGCAAAGCCGCGAATCGAACCGCCTTTTGTCGCAATCAGCTGCGCATCGAACAATGTCAAGCCAAGCCGGTCGAAGAAGCGCGCCAAGGGACTGAGGGCGTGATACGACACATGCTCGTGGTAGACCGTGTCGAACAGGAAATTTCGCACAATGTCGAGCAGGTAGGACACTTCGAAAACGAACACGCCATCCGACCGCAGCAGCTTCGCGATTCCCAGCGTCATTTCGGCCAGGTCGTCGGCGTGACCGAAAACATTGTTGGCGCAGATCAGCGCCGCCTGACCATGTTGCGCGCCAATGAGCGAGGCGAGGCGAGTGTCGAAATACCCGACCAACGTGGGCGTGCCTTTGTCGTTCGCCTCGTTCGCAATCGCTCGCGCGGGGTCCACCCCCACCACCCGCATGCCCTTGCCTTGAAACATGCGCAGCAGGGTTCCATCGTTGCTGCCGATTTCCACGACCAGGTCGCCTTGCGTCAGGCCCACATCGTGCCCCACCTGGTCGACATACTCGGTGAAATGCCGCACCAGATTCTGGAAGTTGCCGGTGCGAAAGGTGTACTCGACGAACAGGCTATCCGGCGAAACAATATCCAGGTTCTGCAAGTGACCGCAGTCCTGGCAGAGGTAGAGGTCAAGCGGATAGGTCGCTTGCGCTTCCCTTGCGCGCTCCTCGGGACGATAGTCATCGGCGATCGGCGACGGTTCGAAGGGAACTGCAAGGGCAAGGTGTGTTCCATCGCACAACCTGCAGGACTGTCGCCTGCGCAATATGCCTTGGCTCATAGCGATTGCAGCTTTCTGGCAAGAGTTTCCGGCCAGACCAGGGACAATCCACCATCGACGTAGATGTTCTGGCCAGTAACGTAGGCGGCCTCCGGGGAGCAAAGGAAGGCAATCACGTTGGCCGAATCCGCCGCCGAGCCCATGCGCCCGAGCGGTACGATGCCTTCGTAGAGTTTCATCAGCTTGTCATTGGCGAGGTAGAACTCGCACGACTCTTCCTTGAGGAAGGTGAAGGGCGTCACGGTGTTGGAACGGATTCCGTTGCGTCCGAGGTTCACCGCCGCATGGCGCATCAAATGGTTCGCCGCCGCCTTGCCGACATGGTAGCTGGCCGGCTGTCCTTCGCCGACGAAGTCGCCGAATACCGAACTCACCGAGACCATCCCCCGGTCTCCCGTCGGCGCGAACAGTTCCTTTGCCTTGTCGATGAACTGGCGCGTCGCCCGCACGCTGACATCGAGCTCGCCGGCCCACGGATCGCCTTGGCCGCGGTAGCGCTGACAGAACACCAGATAGTTCAGGCGGACGTTTTCCGCACACAAACTTGCAATGAACCCGTCGACCGCAGCGGCATCCGCGAGGTCGACGCTGCGTTGGTCCAATTGTCCCGTGCCGTCGCCAGGGTAGCTGGCGGTGCCCCGGCCGACCGCAATGACCCGGTCGCCCCGCGATAGAAACTTGGCAACGACTTCTCTTCCCAGGCCCTTGGTGGCGCCGATGACTAAGCTGGTATTCATTTGGTGTTCCCGTTGGTGTTCATCGATAGACTTTCAAGTTGCAGTTTCAGTGCTTCCCGATAGGCGTTCGCCGCCCGCCGGTCGTCCTCGGCCGGCGCCCATGGCGCCAACTCGGTCTGCGCCGGTACAAACGGCCCGTTCGTCACTTCATGGATGACAAATACGTCGGAGCGCGGCAACACGGTGTGCCACGCGTTGTTGCGGACGGACAGATAGAAGGGCAGCGAAGAACCCGGCGCGGCAATTCGCTGCACGGCTTCAATGCCCCCGGCATGGTCAAAGAAAACCACGTCGGCGCAGCCGCCGACGACATGAAACGACTCCATCTTGTGTGTGTGGCGGTGGGGATGGATATAGCTGGTGCCGCAAACCGCGATCATCATCTCATGCACCGCCGCGTCCGCCGACTCGTGGATGCAGATCCGGGCGCGCTGGCGCAGCGCTTCGCGCGCCCACTGGCAGAGGCAGGAAATGTTGTCGGCATCAATGGCGATGCGCGGGCCCACCGCGTCGTACACACCGTCCGCCCGGCACACGAAGGCCGATTTCATACTCATGGCAGACGGGAGGCGAGCCACAGCGGGCTACCGGCGTAGATCGAGGCAAAGATGCCGCCGCAGGCACCGAAGGCGCCATGCGCTTCCACCAGCTTGGCTTCGCTGGACGGACTCACCGATAACAGGCAAAGATCGATGTCCGCCAGAGCCGCCGACCCCACAATCGGAATGCCCGATCCCGGCAGAAACAGACCTTGTTTGTCGGGATTGTCGTCAATTGCCACGGCGATCAGGTCGGCAAGGCCGTAGATGCTGACAAACCTGGCCGCCATATGCCCGGCGCCAAACAGCGCGATTCGCTTTCCCGCGCCGTGGGCCGCAGTCAGCTTGGCCGCAACCAGGCCGCGAACTCCGGCGTAGCCATCGCCAAAGGCGCGCATTGCATCGGGCGCCAGTTCCGGATCGGTCGGGGAGGGCGGCGGTTCGCCGGATGCTGGTCGCGCCAGAAGCACCACGGAGTCTTCCAGCGCGTAGGGATAGGCCTTGCTCCAGACCACTTCCCAACCGTGGCGCCGAATAAACCCCGCCAGGGAAATTTCCGAAAAATAGCTGATGTGATCTTCCCAAACAAAGCTGTAGTCCTGATGACGGAGAAACTTCCGGCAGTCCGGGACTTCGAACAGGATGTGACCGCCGGATGCCAGTAGCTTGGCGAGTGCGGCGAGGACCTGGGCCGGGGCCAGCGTATGTTCAAGCACATGGCGAAATACCACCAGATCGGCGGCGCCAAACTGCTTGGCGAGCTCTTCGCAGCGGGCCTTGGTGAGAGTCGACTGCACGGATTCCAGTCCGGCACAGTCGTGCGTACCGAATACCAGCCGGGGCTCGGGACGATAACCGTAGCGGCATCCATGATCGGCGAAGCGCCGCAAGGTGGTGTCGTCCTTATAGGTCAGCCCTGCCAGACGCGCGGTTTCAGGCAACCGCAGCACCTGCATCACTTCGCTCACGACGGCGTCCAGATGCGCCTCCGGCTCATTGTAGGAAATCCAGGGAAAGCGCGAACGGACGAGTGCCGCCGGCATCGGCGCAATCAATTGCAGATGCCCGCAGCCCTGGCAATGACCCAGGACGAGAGGATGGCAATCTCCCACTGTTTCGCCGGGACGCAGATAACGATTGCTGGGCGGACGCGGGCCAAGGTCGAGTATTTTTCCGACGCTGGACGCATCGCAAGCGATGCATGGGCTAGGTGCGGTCATGGACCGACCTCCCGGTCGGCGGTGCGCCATTGCCAAGTCGTGGTGAAGCGATGCCAGGACATATCTTCCTTCGTCTCCCGCGCCGTTGGTGTCTAGAACTTGATCGTGCAGCGCCCGGTGACGGTGCCGTCGCGCACGTGCGCGACGGCGGTGTTGACTTCGTCGAGCGTGTATTCATTGGTCAGCAGCCCGCGCAGCTCCAGCTTGCCCTGGCGGTAATAACGCATCAGGCGCGGGATGTCCTCCTGCGGGATGGCCTCGCCGCCGTGCGAGCCGGTCAGCATCTTGCCGAAGTGCAACTGCAGCGAGTTGATGTTGATGGTGTTGCCATTTTTTGGCACGCCGACCAGGATCACCCGCCCCTGACCGGTAACCAGGTCGTAGCCCATCTCGATGATTGGCGGCTGGCCGGTGTTATCGATGAACACATCGAGGCCAGCGCCGCCGACGACCTCGGCGATCGCCGCGCGCGCGTCCGTGGCGCTAGAATCGATGCCGTGGCTGGCGCCGAAATGACGCGCCAGCTCGAGCTTGGCCGGGTAGCGGTCGACCGCGATTACCGGATAGGCTCCGACCGCTGCTGCCGCCTGGACGATGGACAAACCGATGCCACCGGCGCCGAACACCACTACTGATTCGCCGATGCGCACCCTGGCGTTGTTCTGCACCACGCCGAAGCCGGTGGTCACGGCGCAGCCGAACAGTGCGGCAACGTCGAGTTCGCTGTCGGCCGGGATCGGCGTCACGCGGTTCTCGGAGACGATGGTGTATTCCTGAAACGTCGTGACCCAGCCGGCATTGACCGTGCGTCCCTGCCACGAATACTTGGGAGTCTCCGCCTCGATGCCCGGCCCCTTGCGCCAGTGCAGCACAGCCGTGTCGCCGGGCTTGACGTGACGAACACCGGGGCCGATCGCGAGCACGGTTGCCGAGGCCTCGTGTCCGAGAAGATGGGGCAGGAATCGGTCCTGCCCCTTGGCGCCGTCAATCTCACCGAGCTGCGAGCCGCAGATGCCACTGTAGTGGATCTTTGCCAGCACCTGACCGGGCGCGAGCGCCGACGGTAGTTCGATCTCAGTCACCGTCAGCGGCGTCTTGAGCTCGGTGAGGATCGCGGCGCGTGTGGTCTTCGGCAGGTCCATATTTCATTCCTTGTCGCGTTTATTGTTGGGCGCCGTCCCGCCAGCGCCGACTTTCAGCGGGTGTTACTCGAAGTATATGAAGGAGTGGTCACCGGTGTATCCCGTCTGGCGGAACCACCACTCCCATTCCTCGGGCGTATTGAATGCCTCGCAGGTCACCTGCCAGTAGAGCAGGTTGGCCTTTTCGGCTTCGTTGCGGTAAGACTCGACGCACAGGTACTTCGGTCCCTTGGCGACGCGCTCCATCTCGCGCAGCGCCTTGTCCAGGTCGTAGCAATGCAGGTTGTGCAGCGTCGTAATCGAATAGACGAAGTCGAAATGTTTGTCCGGGAAGGGCAGCGCCGTGGCGTTGCCGACTTGCAAGCGGTCGCGGATTTCTTCCTTGGAATTGGCGATGGCGTAGTCGGAAATGTCGATGCCATACACCTCGACGTCGGGCAGCACCTTGGTGAAATCGTAGAGCAGGAAGCCCTTGCCGCAACCGATGTCGAGGATCTTGTCGCCTGGCTTGATGCCGTAGTGGTCGACCATGGCGCGTGCCACCTTTTCCCAGCGGCCTTCCATGTAGCGGTAGCCACCGTAGCAGATGCGGCGGTCGCCGTCCCAGTAATCGTAGGCCCACTTCTTGGCCAGTGCGGCCGCCTTGGCCTTGGGGTACTCCGGATCGTGCACCCGGGCGAGATAGTCGCGCTGCGTGCTCTTGTGCAGCACCGACATCAGGTCGACGTAAGCCATTTTGCCTCCTTGGATAGAAGTGTGGATTCGAGTGCGTCAAGCAGTCTGGCGGCCTTGGCCAGTTGGCCGCCTTTGAGCGTCTGCTCGTCGAGCATCGGGTCGGAAAAACGGCGTCGGGCGAGATGCACCGGGAGGAAGATATTCAGGGCAATACAGCACCATTTGATTCCATACACCGCTCGCAGCCGATGGATACGTGCCATGTCGTCGTCGGCGCTAGCCGAGCCAGCAACGATGGCCGCAGCGAAGCGGCCAAACTGCGCTGACGGTGCCGGTAGCGCCAGTTGATGAAAGAAGTCGCCAGCCATCTTTGCCGGGTCGTCCCAGCCTGCATACTCGAAGTCGATGAATCGGAGCCGACCGTCGGCGCCACGCAGCGCATTGTGAAAGCCGAAATCGGAAGGCGAGATGATGCGCTGCTCTGCGGTAAGAACTTTCGCGCCATTTTCTGCCGGCAAGGCGCAGAGCGTGGTTTCGCGGACCCGCTGCCAGCAGGAAGCAAGACGTTGCGCCAGGGCCGCCGCCGCGTCGTCCGTCATCGCAGCGACCAGGCGTTTGACTCGTCCGTCTACCAGTGCGAGGTGGTCATCGATGCTAAAACAGGCTTCAGCGGCGATCGGCAGGTATGCCGACTGGCGCACCGCCGTCGCGTTCAAGGCGTGGATAAAGGCGATAGCCGCATCGATTTCGGCGACGCCGATTTCCTCCGGCCGCAATGCTCGGCCATCAATGAACTCATATAGGGCCAGCCCGGCATCGGGATTGCAGGCGTACGGGGCCGGGCAAAGACCGGGCACGGCTTGCGTGGCGAGAGTCAGGAAAGCGAATTCGGCGCCAAGACGGTCGCGGTTATCGTCGACATGACGGAAATACTGTTTCACCATGAAACATTGTCCGGCCGCGCTGGCTCGGTACAGACGATTATTGCCGCCGGCCGCCGCCGCTTGCACAGTCAGGTTATGGGTATCAAAGCCACCCCGACTGAGGAGGTCGGCGACGGCCGCGTCGAGATCGGTGCTGGAGTTCATGGCAAGGCGAAGAACGCCGCGATCTGTTGCCAGGAGGTGAATCTTTGCAGTCCACCACTGGCTGCGTGGTGTGATTCGGGGTCGAACAGCAGGCCTGCTGCCGTCGGCGGAAATGCCTGCGCGAGGAGGATTTCCGGCAAATCGTCGATGAAGGCCTCACAGCCGCAGTCGCCGATGCGCAACAGTTTGGCCTCCTTGGTCAGTTCGAAATATGCGGCAAAGCGTCCCACGGGCGCGGTCAGGTGCGGCAGCAGATGATGGTTGATCCAGCCCTGGGCGGCGGCGTGCAAGTCGTGTGGCTGGCCGAGAAAAGGGCGCTGCGTTTTGTGGCTGACGATGGACACTGTATGGCCTGCATCGACGGCGCGGCGGATGAACTCTATGGCACCAGGGTAGGTCACCGCTTCATCCATGCGCGCACCGTATACATGGCCCTGCATTTCTGTCCAGAGCTCTTCGCGGCCGCTGGCGCGCAGGCTGTCGCGCACCGCCAACTTGTTTACCGGGATATGCTCGTTGATCAAGCCCCACTCGCGCGCTACCTTGTGGAACAAGGCATCGTAGCTGACGATGGTGTTGTCGAAATCGATGCCGATGTGCATTTTGTTCGGCGCCTAGCCGCGTTCCAGCCGGGCGGTGATGCGGCTGACGATAGCGTCAGCGCGCAAGCCGAACTTGGTCCGGGCGTAGTCCTGGGTTCCGACTTCATGCATAAATTCGTCGGGAGTGCCGAAGCGCAGCATGGGCGTGGTCGCGTCCTGGTCTGCTCGCCACTCCGCGACAGCGGCGCCCAGTCCACCAATACAGCCGTGTTCTTCAACGGTGACCAGCAGACGGAAACGGTCGTTGGCCTGCGCCAGGAAGTCGGTGTCCAAGGGCTTGACGGTATGGAAACTCACTACTTCGGCCGAGATGCCCATCGCAGCCAAACGGTCCGCCGCCTCAACTACCTCGGACATGATGGTGCCTGCGGCGAGCAGCACAACATCCTTGCCAGAGCGGAGGACGATGGCGCGACCGATTCTGAAGTCGGGCGTTTCTTGATGCATCGGTGGCTCGCCCTTCTTGCCAATGCGTATATAGACCGGACCGTCTTCCTTTAATGCGGCACGCAAGGCCAGGCGCAATTCGGTTGCATCGCATGGCGCGATAACTCGCATTCCGGGCAATGTGCGCAGGATCGCCATATCTTCCAGCGAATGGTGGGTTGGTCCCAATTCAGCGTAAGAAAGGCCCGAGCCGGTGCCGACGATTACCACCGGCGCATGGTGATAACAGACGTCGACGCGGATTTGCTCAAAACAACGCGTTGTGGTGAAAGGAGTGATCGTATACACCACTGGGCGCATGCCCGACAGCGCCAGGCCAGCAGCCACTCCCATCATGTTGGCTTCAGCCACGCCGCAGTTGAAAAAGCGGCGGACATCGATTTCCTTAAACCTGTCAAACAACTTGTTCCCAATATCGCCCGAAAGCAGCACCAGTTCAGGCTGCGAGTTGGCCAATTCCGTCATCTCTGTGGCAAAGGCGTTTCTCATTACAGCACCCCCAGTTCGCGCCCGGCCAAAGTCACTTCATCCGCAGTTGGAATCCGGTAGTGCCAGTTATTGTCATCCTCCATGAAGGACACCCCTTTGCCCTTGACGGTGTGGGCGACAATCGCCGTTGGTCGCTCATCCTCCACTGGCGCCGGCTGCATGGCCTCGATCAAGGCCGCCATGTCGTGTCCGTCGATCTCGATTGCCCGCCAGCCGAAAGCCCGCCACTTGTCCGCCAAGGGCGACAAGGCCATGGTTTCCTCGCTACGGCTAGTTGCCTGCCATTTGTTGAAATCGACGATGGCGCACAGATTGCGGGTACGTTGTGCGCCGGCCAGCAGCGCCGCCTCCCAAACCGAGCCTTCGTTACATTCGCCATCGCTGAGCAATGCCATGACCCGATAATCGCGGGCCTGTATCCGTCCGGCCAGGGCAAAACCCAATCCAATCGGCAGGCCGTGGCCAAGCGAGCCGGTAGCGGCTTCGATTCCCGGCAGTTGATCGGGGGTTGGCGGATGCTCGGCAAACACACCACCGTCCTCGCCGTAATGTTCGAGCATTGCCTCTGGATAGAAGCCGCGCATCGCCAATACCTGGAACAGGGCCGGGGCCGCATGTCCCTTGCTGAGAATGAAGCGATCGCGATCCAGCCCCCGGGGCGCATGCGGATCGAGTTTCAGAACCGAAAAGTAGGCGGCAACCAGGATGTCGACGCACGACAGGCAGGAACCCAGATGGGGCGTGCCGGAGCGGTGAGATGTCACCACAATCCGATACCGCAATTGTCTGGCACGCATTTCCAGCGCGGCAATGTCTGCGCGCTGGGTGCTTGCCTGGGAGCTTGGAATAAACATCTCAGTGATCTCCTTGGCAGAGTGGCACTTCGTTCCGTCGCCCTCCGTTGTTTCTATAGTGACGGCTCATAAAGGATTCAGGCGGGAAAATGGCTCCGCGCCAAGCGCTCCAGATCAGGCCCTTCCAGCGACTGCATACTAGCTAAGGCCCAAAGATCAAAGTTCTGCGCTCGCTGCAATCCTGCGACGCGAAGAAACCCTGCGGCAAACAACGTTTCGCGCAGAACCTTCAGTGTAAATCCGCAGCGATGCGCCATATACAGGTTGCCCGCCGCCATCGGTGGCCGATGTCCGTAAAGGATATCGAGCGGGGTAATCGGTCCGGCAGGCGACACGTAGGCGGGGTCGGCCAGCTTGTCCTCGGCAATCAAGGCGCTGACTGATTGAATATCTGGGCAGGTAATGACCACAAAACCATCGCGCCGCAATACACGCCGAAACTCCTTGAGCGCCAGCGGCACCTCATGCGGATAGAGATGCTCAATATTGTGACTGGAAAATATCGCATCAACGGAAGCGTCCCCGACCTGCGACATGTCCAGCATGCTGCCGACTATGTCCGGCTTGACGCTTTGGTCGATGTCAAGACGCAGCTCCGTCCATTCAGGAGTGTTGAAACTGCGCGTCGTTCTGTCTTTTCGATTTGGGCCGCAGCCGACATGAAGAAGGGTTGGCATAAGGATCTTGGCTGATGGGTTAAGAAGTTATCCCGAGCGTCAGGAGCCGACGACGAAAAGTCGGTGCTGGTGACACGGCGGCGTCGATTTGGAGCACGCGAACGGAGAGAAACGAATAGTCAAGACGCGCTTGAGACTCATTGTGGTCCGTACTCTCTTCCAAATCGCTCTTGTCGCTCATACACCTCGAACGGCATGAATTCGCTGACATCATGACTTGCATTTGCAGGACCAGTATGGGCCGCAAATATTCTTGCAAGGTCAGGCATTTCCGGCGTATGTACAAAGCCACCAGAGAAGTCGGACCACATCTTTTCAAACAACGCTTCAAGGTGACGTACAAGGTTTCGTGCATCGAACAAGTTACACCCGGGAAGACTTTGCTTCAGGCGATCCTTCATCTGACCTAGCTTTTCCGGATCATTACCAAGCTCGATAGCAAGCGCGACGTAGCGCTCCGGCGTCTCGCACACCGTGTCTGCCATTCCTGCGGAACGGGAAAGACTGCCGCACACGCGGGACGCAAAACCGATCCCGGCGAGCGTAATAATAGGCACGCCCATGCGTAACGCGTCCGAGGCGGTGGTATGGGCGCCATAGGGGAAGGTATCCAGGAAGATATCAGCATGGCGATGGCATCCAAGATACTCAGTATTGGACCGGAACGGCAAAAACACCAGACGCTCCGGGGCAACGCCCCGACGCGCTGCCTCGCTGCGCAACCTCCTTTCCGCATCATCGCCGGCGCCGCGCAGCCACAGAACGCTGCTTGGAACGTTGCATAAAATGGTCATCCAGCGGGAAAACACGGGCGCATTGATCTTGACTGATCCATTGAAGCAGCAGTACACGACTCCACTTTCAGGAAGTCCCAGTTCGACGCGTGAAGCAGTCAGCGGCGGGACTTCGTAGAGCTTGCCGTTGGGCTGATAACAGGGCAGTCGGACCACCTTTTCGCTGTAATACTTTTCGTAGGCCTCGGGAACAATGAACTCATCCGCGATGATGTACTGGTGAGCTTCCGCGCCCATCGTTCCGGGGTAACCCAGCCAGTTGGCGATGATCGGCGCCGGCTTCATCGCCAACAATCGCGGCCGCTGATAGTTGGTGTGGCCATTCATGTCGAGAAGAATGTCGATGCCGCGACCGACAATCTGGGCAGCTGCATCCTTGTCGCTGACGCCTCGAATATCCACCCAGCTATCGACACCCGCCATGATCTTCAATTGGATTGGATCGTTCGTTCGTTCGCTGAGATTGAACACAGTAATCTCGAAGCGATCACGATTGTGGAACTCGAAAATATCGCAGATCAGATATCCGACGGCATGACCACAGAAGTCCGAGGAAAGATAACCAATTTTTATTTTGGCACCTGTTGATTTCTGTGGCGGCAACCACGGTCCGATCGTGCGGCAGACGGTCCCCGTATGGATCATCTGATTTGAATAGGTCCACGCTGTAGCGAGTTGCAGCAGCGGATCATCTACAAATGAACTCATGGATAGTGGCGCCATCTTTTGCAGAATGTCACCAGGACCAAGTAATCCAACCGCTTCCAGAACGGGCCAAACACACAAGCCCTGGCGAATATTGACCCAGTGCTGCACAAGTTCGCGCTGCGTTGGATCAATTTCGATAGCTTGTCTTAGAGCTCTTTCTGCGGCAGCCGCGCCAGTCGTTCGCTGGATTCGCGCCATATTCTTGAGAGCGTGAATTTTGGTCGAAATATTGGGTTGCGTAATATCGGAAAGGCGATCGGCGACCTGCTGCAGCTCAGCCACCGCGAGATCGGGTGTGCCGATTCGCTCCAGTGTCGAAGCCAGATTCAGCCTTGCCGGATAAAAATCCGGAGTTGCCTCCACCGCGCGTTGGAGAAAATCCCTGGCCCCTTGGAGATCACCGCGTGTCAATAGAATCGACCCGCAATTGAAGGCGGGGACATGCCGCAGAGGATGGCCCGGATTTGCTAGTAACCAGTACTTATATAGCACTATGGACAAATCGACTTCGCCCGCTGTCGCAAGCGCATCGGCAGCAGTAATCAAACCCATCAGATCAAGCGATGCAGCCTCTATGCGCGCGATTGCGTCCAAAAAGACGGCGGACGTCTGTCCCATCTTCACCCCCTATTGCTTAGAGCCAACTTGCAGACTTGAGTATCCGCCGCGCGTTGCATCAACCCCTCGCCGCTGGCTAGCCGCCCACATTACCGATAGTTTCCCGAAAGTACTCGACGGTTTCGCGCAAGCCGTCCTTGCGGTCTTTCAGCGGTTGCCATCCGAGATGCTGCCTGGCAAGAGCGATGTCCGGACAGCGCCTGGTCGGATCGTCAGCCGGCAGCGGAAGAAATACGAGTTCGGAACGCGAGCCGCAGAGTGCAATGATTTCCCGCGCCAGTTCGGCAATGGTGATTTCCGCCGGGTTGCCCAGATTGATCGGGCCAATACAGTCGTCGTCGCTTGCCATCATCCTTACCAGCCCCTCCACCAGATCGCTGACATGACAGAAGGAACGCGTTTGCAAGCCCTCGCCATAGATCGTAATCGGCTTGCCGAGCAGGGCCTGAACGATGAAGTTTGAAACCACGCGCCCGTCGTTGGGGTGCATGCGAGGACCGTAGGTATTGAAGATGCGGACCACCTTGATGCGCAGCTTGTGCTGCCGGTAGTAGTCGAAAAACAGGGTTTCCGCGCAACGCTTGCCTTCGTCATAGCATGATCGAGTCCCGATCGGATTGACATTGCCCCAGTAGGACTCCTGTTGCGGATGCATGGCCGGATCGCCGTACACCTCGCTGGTGGAAGCCTGAAGAATCTTCGCCCGCACGCGCTTGGCCAAGCCGAGCATGTTGATCGCGCCATGCACGCTGGTCTTGGTAGTCTGCACGGGATCGTACTGGTAGTGAATCGGCGAAGCCGGGCACGCCAGATTGTAGATTTCGTCGACCTCGACATAGAGAGGAAAAGTAACGTCATGGCGCAGGAGTTCGAATCGGGGCAGACCGATCAGATGCTCGATGTTGCGCTTCGATCCGGTGAAATAGTTATCCACGCAGATCACCTCATGCCCTTCCGTCAACAGGCGTTCGCACAGATGAGATCCCAGAAAACCGGCGCCACCGGTCACCAGAATGCGTTTGCGCAGACTGGCGGGGAGCGGTAAGAAATTGCTTCGGATATCGATGGTCATGTCTGTTTAGATCCTTCCATGGTAGTACGCGCTTGAAACCGATTCCTTGCCTTTATGGATGCGAAGGCCTGTGCGCAACGCCGGTGAATACATCTTCCAACGCCCTGACAAATCTTGGCGTGTCGAACAAGGGGTGAGTCGCCCTGTTTTCCTGCAGACGTTTCCGCAGCCCGCACAGCCGTGGCGTATCGTTCGCCAACTCTACCGCCAGTTGCTCATAGTCGTTCAAGTTCGTCGTGATCAGCTCAGGCAAACCTATCGCATTAAGCAAGCTTCCCGCCATGCGCGACGCGAATGTTCGTCCCGAACAGGTCAGCAACGGCAACCCCATCCACAAAGCGTCGCTTGCCGTGGTGCCGCCATTGAACGGCAAGGTATCGAGAAACAGGTCGGCCAACTGGAATCTGGCCAGATATTCCGTCGGCTGCACCCGCGGCGCGAAGACCAGCCGCCGGCTGTCGACACCATGTCCTTCGGCGGCGCTGAGTAGATTGCAGCGCGCAATCTCATTGTCGGCCAGCAACCACAGAACGCTGTTCGGGGTACGTGCCAGGATCCGCATCCATGTGGTGAATAGTTCCGGCGTGAATTTGTGGTTGTGGTTGAACGCACAGAATACGAAAGCATCGTCGGCAAGTCCGTAGGTCGAGCGTTTTGGCAGTTCTGCCGCCGCACGCTTGCGGTCGTTCACCTGAAAGCAATCCGGCATGTACAGCGGCTTTTCACTGTAATACTGAACTTCGCTCTCCGGAATCAGGTAGCGATCTGCCAACACATAGTCGATGCCAGGCAAACCGGTCGTCCCCGGAAAGCCGAGCCAGGCAATTTGCACGGGCGCAGGACGATGGGCCAGGATGGTCGGCCGACAGCCCGAAGTAAGGCCTTGAAGATCGACGAGGATATCTATCTCGGCATCGCGGATAGCGTGTGCCGCCTGCTCGTCAGTCATCTGGTCGATGCGGATCAGGTGGTCCATGGCGGCGCGGATTCTTGCCCGCATCGGCGAGCCGTCTTCAGGACTCCAGCAGAAGGCGAATACCTCCACCCGACTGCGATCGTGCAGTTCGTAGAGTTCGGCCGTCAGGATCGTGACCGCATGAAGATTCAAGTTCGACGACAGGTAGCCGACTTTCAAGCGCGGGTGCTGATATCCCTGCGCCGGCGCAAGCGGCGGCAGATTGCCTGGAATCTTGGCGCGAACATAGCGCAGCGCGGTATCCAACTGCAGCGCCGGATCGTTGGAGGCACTGAGCATGGCCAGCGCGGAAGTCGAACGCACCATCGATTCGACGCTCACGCCCGGAAGAGGCGAATAGACTGGCCAAGCACATTGTTTTTGTCGCAAATGCACCCAGTGATGCAGCACTTCTTCTTGATCCGGCTGCACCGCAAGGCTGCGGGTGAGCATCGCTTCGGCGTTGGCATAGCGGTGCTGTTGCTCAAGCAGGCGACCGAGACTGTTGAGCACATGTTTGAGCAACCCCGTGTCGGGTGTTTCAGCACCAGTGATCACGCCCAGAGCTTGTTCCCATTCCGCAATGGCCGTGTCCGGGCGGCCGGAACGCTCAAGCACCGACCCGAGATTGAGTCTCGCCTGGGGAAACTGGGGGTTCTGGGCAAGCGCTTCGCGATATACCTGCTCTGCACCTCCCAGATCTCCCGTGTCGCTGAGGATGCGACCCAGATTGAAGCGCGCAATGAACGCCAGCGGCGAGTTGGCGTGTGCTATCCATGTTCGATAGAGATCGGCAACCCCGCTACTTGAATCCGAGCGGGAAAGCTCGTCCGCGATCCCGATAAGGTCCGTAATCGACAACACTGCAATCGTCGCCGGTGTCCGGTCGCCCTTGCGCACTGCGTCGACTGCGTCTTTTGCATCGCGGATGGCGACGGGCGCTGTCGCATCGCTGAACTGTCCTGCTTTTCGCGCCTGCAGCAGCCCGTGAGCCTTACGCGCCGCATGATCCCAAGTCCATTGGCTAGCCATGTCACTTGCCGCGCGCAGGCCAACAAGTCTTGCCTCATCGCGATTCTGGTAGACATGCAGCATGCGCTCGGCCAATTGATCGACATCGATTTCAGCCCACAAACCCGCCTCGCCAGTCCTGGGGAAGAACAAGGGGTCGTGGACCGGGACCAAGTTCTTGACGTCGAGCAAATGGGCATTGGCGTCGGTTGCGTACTCGGTGATCGCGCTGTATCGAGTCGTAATGACCGGGGTTCCACAGGCCATCGCCTCCATGATCGGCAGACCCCAACCTTCGGCCCGCGTCGGCAGGACAAAGCAATCGGCATCGGCGTACTGCTTCGCCATCTCGACATCGGTCGCAACCGGCTTTACAACCTTGACCGGCGCCATGCGGCCTAGGTTGAGTTTCTTGATTTCCTGTTCGACCGAAAAGCCACGTATAAAGGGGTTGTCGCACATCAGCACCAGTTCGACATCCTTGATGCCATGAAATGCCTTGGCCCATGCCGTCAGCAATTCAACTTGGCCTTTGCGCACTTCCCATTTGCCAACGGTCAAGAAGCGGAAAACACTTCTTGATTTGCGCTGTTCGCGTAGCGCTGGGTTAAAGATCGCGGCATCAAACCCCTCCGGCACAACCTCGACCTTGATATCGGCAAGGCCGTTTTGCCGTATGACCTCCAGCCCCCAGCGCGAGGTGGTCCACAGTTCATCGACCTGCCGCATGCCATTGACCCAGTCGGCAGCCAGCTTCGTATATTCGAACACGGTATAACCGACACGGTAGCCGCCGTGAAATTTATGGAAATCGTTGCCATAGGCAATGCAGATCGACGGCTCGGACATATTGATTGCGCCTTGACGCGCAATCATCGTCGCCAAATCCTGGGCGACAGGCTGGCCACCGACGTTGGCGTTGGTCGGAGTCAGGCATACCGGCTCGACGCGATTTAACGCACGAAAGAAATTTCGGGTATGCACCTGATACCCGAGATAACCGTAAGCAGGCCCGAAACCATTGATCATCAGACTGCGTTGCCCGATTTGAACCTGCTCGGACGACGAGCAACGATTTCGCTCCTGCAGAGACAACGCATAATTAGCGCCAGAAACCCAGGTCTTGCGACGCCCCAGCCTCTGAACCTACAAATTGCATAAGTTCATCAGTCGAGATCATCTTATTCGGGTCGGTAAGGAAACACTTGTTGGGAAATTTGTCGAAAATAATGCGGAGCCTTTCTGAGTCGTAACTTGGCTTTTTTATTTGCCATACCTCAAGAATTCCGCCGAAAACTCCATCCCAAAACGACATATCCATTCGTGTGGCAATTTTTTCGTCAAAACCCTGCGTGTCTGATTTGTAAAACAACGGTCGCCGCTCCGTAGTCCATAGTTTTGATTCCTCAAGTGCGTCCACACACTCCAACATGCCCGATTTATGTTCGGTAGGCATAGCCGCCTGATTCAACGAATAGTTGCCGCAATTGTCGGGATCCAGAAAGTAGGTCGCCTGTCCATTGGTATCCGACAGTGCAACATTTTTGCAGACAACAGCCTCAAATGAACTTAGATTGAAAGTCAGCAAGCCGAAATTGCTCTTATCAGGTTCATAGCAATAAACTTTTTTACAGTTAGGCAGTTTGGCAATACATTGCCGGGAGAAGAGGCCAACATTTGCTCCGACATCCACAAGAACGAAATCACCTATTCCTCCGCTCACTTTCTGCACGAATGCAAACTCCTCCGGTTGCCAACAACCCGCGAGCAGCACATAGGGCGTAATAGCGTTGTCGCAGATGAGTCGAAGCGGAACCGAACTTACACCATCCTGTGCCGAAATTCCGAGGAGCGAACCGAGCTTAGGAGTTATTTCGAAAAACTGAACTCCGTAGTACTCTCGCATGATTCGAAGATTGAGCCCCAGCCCTCCCTGAAAGGAGGTCAGGACATGCTGGATATTGACTGTCATTTTCTTCCTAGCAAAAAATTTCCTTGCTGATGCGCAGGGTCGCTTACCGAGACTCCATCTGAAACGCGGCCAGCAATTCACGTTTAAGAAAGACAATTTGCTCTTGTGCCATACCGATGTCGTACATGCGACGAAGCATCGCGCCAAAGTTGGCCTGTTCGACATAGGCCTGCAATCCCGGCACGAACAAGATGTCGAAATGCGGCTCGAGCAGCGCCGAGAATTCCTCGGGAGTCACCGCGGACACGTTCCGGAGATGGTGCGGAATGAACTCGACAAATAGCGCCCTGGACTTCTGCAGTATTTTTCGCATGCCCTTCAGGGCAAAGTACTCGGAACCCTCAATGTCCATGAAGACCAGCGCGTAGTCCTCGGGAGGAAGGAATTCGTCAAGAGCTACGGCATCCACTTCCGTCACCGAAGGGTTGTCATAGAAATACATCGGATCGGCATGAACGGGATAGCGCTTGCTGCCGCCTGAGTTGTGCCGACTGAGCACGAAGCGCAATCTGCCGGCCTTGTCCGCCGCCGCCAGATTGTGTGCATCGACGTTTTCGATGTCATTCAGGATCAGGTTGCACTGCAAGAACCTGTAGGTCGTCGGATTGGCCTCAAATGCGGTCAAATGCGCACACCGCTTGGCCAGACTGACCGCCACTGTTCCAATGTGAGCGCCGACGACCAACACGCTATCGCCAGGCTCTATCAGCCTTGACGCGAGTTCGATTTCCGCGGCGCCCCAGGTCCCGGATTCGCGCAGGCTGCGTCCGACGAATTGATCCTCCAGGTCGAAGGCAAAAACTCCCTGCTCCGACGAAGTGATAATGCCACTTTGGAAGGCCGAGGCAGTAGCGGACTGGGCCACCGCACGGCCTTGCGGAGCGGAAGTAGCTACAGGCTGTAGCTTGAGTTGCGGGGAAGGCGCCTGCGTGCGCACATTTTCCACCAGGGCCGCCGACGCCTGACTCAGGTCGTCGGTGTAAGCCGCATAGGACTTCTCTTCGGTCAGCACTGAACAAAGCAGATCATTGATTTCACGCTTGACCACCGCACGCTGATCGTTGGTCACATACACCGCGCGCGCAAGTTCGACGAACTTCGGGCCAAAATCTTTCGCGCGCTCGCACTCACGGATGTCATCCTCGATCCACCACAGGGATTCATTCACCCGCTTGAGCTTGCCCGACAAACCGGCAAGCGCCGCGTGCGAGGGAAAGTGCTGCTCGCGTACAGACACCAATTCATTCAGTTCCCGCCTTACATTCGCCACTTTGGCGGCATCGGTCAGCTTCTCGGTCTTGATTTCAAGAATGGTGATCTTGTCGATGATTTCGCCCCAGGACTGCGGAATCATCGGCACGTCGCTCCTGAATCCGGCCGAGGAACTGGAAATAATGCGGGTTCCGTGAACATGTTCGGACAACGCATCAGCGATCTGATGAAAAACGGCATCCCATTCGCCCTCCACGGTCTGTCGAAACAGACGCATGCTGGGGTACCACGGGCTGTCATTACGATCAAGCAGAAAACGCCAGTCGGGAACCTTCTTGAGGGGCACCCACACCGGACGTGCAAGCGCCCCGGCAAGATGTGCAATCGCTGAATCGGAGACAATGACCAGATCGAGATTCATCATGATGGCCGCCGTATCGACAAAGGCGCCGTCCCGGTCAACATCATCGCCCATTCGCTCCACCTGCATGCCCGCGGGCAAGTAATCAAGCTGGTCAAGACCGTCACGCTGTTGCAGAGAGATCAGAGTCACTCCGGGCAGCTTCGCCAGCGGCGCAAAAGCGGCTAGCGGCAGGGAGCGTCCTTTGTCGATCTTGGCATTCGGATTGCCCTGCCAGGCAATCCCGATCTTGAAACCATTAAACTGCGCCAATCGATCTTTCCAGCGGGCGATACGTTCCGGCTCTGCCGCCAGGTAGGGACCATCAGCCGGAATATCCTTGACATGCAGTGTGCCAAGGATACGGGGGAGGCTCAGCAGCGGTGAATGCACGTCGAAAGGAGGCAATGGAACGGTGTCGAGTGAGACGAGCGTCACTCCGGGAATCGAACCGATTACCCTTCTTAGTGGCGGGTGGACTGCAAAGATCACTTTCGCGCCTCGGGCTACGACACGCGGTAAATAACGAACAAACTGGAATGAATCCCCCATTCCCTGCTCGCCATAAACCAGTATTGTCTTGCCTTCAATGGATTCGCCATTCCAAAGCGGCTGAGAGAATTCCCCGTGGATATTCCGTAGCCACGCATATTCCCCTAGTTTCCAGCGCCAGTCATACTCAGGCCAACCCTCTTGCAGGTCACCACGCAACAATAGCGACTGACCAAGGGTGTAGTGGGCCTCGGCAAAATCCGGGTAACACGCGGTAGCTCGCCTTTGAATGGCGATGGCTTCGTCGAACCGGCCCAGCGAGCGTAACGTCAACCCCATATTGAACAGGGCTTCATAGAAATCGGGGCGGATTGCGAGGGCTTTCTGATACTGGGAAACGGCGTCCTCCAGCCTCCCCATGGTGGTATAGGCGTTGCCCAGATTGCTGTAAGGCGTCGGATTTTTTGGATTGGCGGCAATAGCCTGCTTGTAGCGCGCAATAGCTTCGTCGCCCCGCCCTTGGGCACTTAGCACGTTGCCGAGATTGCCGAGGTAGATGTCCCCTCCCGGCTGCAGCTTGACTGCCTTTTCAATCAATGTCACCGCGCTGGCGTGATCCCCGCTGGCATAGGCCACCATACCAGAGAGGTGCAGGCTATCGGCATGCTTCGGGTTCAGCGCAAGGATCTCGTCGTAAAGTTTTTTGCTTTCGGCAAGACGCCCTGCCTTGTGATGTTCAAGTGCTTGCTCGAACAACTTCTGAACCGTCTTTGCAGTGGATACTGATTTACTCTTGATCTGCTTCTTCATCGCACCAATGATGGTCTGATTGACAGATGTCTTTATATCCGCCCAAGGTTCCGCCAAAGCGCCGATTGAAAGAGAGGAAATCCAACCAATTCAATTGATGGCACTTGCGTCCACCTGATGTCGGAAGGCCTATGAGATGCCGGGATCACAAGAGTCGAACCTACCGCATTACCTAGGAAAGCACAGCTTTTCTACCGTTATCGCAGGAAAGCCCGCCGTGGCCCGAAGATAGGATAGAGACATGGCAAAAGGTCAAAATTCCGCCTCGCAGAACCGTTCCGGCGAAAGGAAGCACGGGGTAGGCTCGCCTCTTCTGGGGGCGGTATTCGAGCTCAAGTCGGCCTGGTGGGCGGTATTCGTGTTCAGCATGGCGATCAACGTGCTGATGCTGGCGCCGACCATCTACATGATGCAGGTTTCGGATCGCGTCATGACCAGCCGCAACCTCGTGACCTTGCTCATGCTGAGCCTGATCGCCCTGGCAATCTTCGCGGTCATGGGGGTATTGGAGTGGGCGCGTTCGCGTGTTTTGGTCCGGCTTGGCGTTCGACTCGACCGCCGCATCGGGGCGAGACTGCTCTCGCTATCGCATAGGTTTGAAGTAGAAAATCTGGGGGACAGCCGTCGACTGCTGTCCGACCTCACCCAGCTGCGGACCTTTCTCACTGGTTTTGCGATTTTCGCACTCCTCGATGCGCCTTGGGTACCTATCTTCCTGGTCGTTACGATGTTGCTGCACCCGGTACTGGCCGCAGTCTCCCTTGGCGGCTCGGTGGTGATGGTGATCCTTACGTATGTTACCGAGCGCTCAGTTCGCACGCCGCTCGAAGATTCAAACAACAGCGCGGCAGAAACAGCCCAGTTTGTCGCAACCAACATGCGGCACGGCGAAGTCATTGAGGCGATGGGCATGTTTCCCATGATGCTGCAACGCTGGCAACAGAAACAGAACAAATATCTGGTTCAGCAAGCCATTGCGAGTGACCGGGCGGGCGCCGTTCAGGGAGTGACGAAATTCGTTCGTATGACAAACCAGGCGCTGGCGATGGGTGTGGGTGGCTTTCTGTTTCTGCAATCGTCCGATGTCTCGCCCGCGATCATATTTGCCGCTTCACTGTTGTCCAGCAGAATCTCGGGGCCTATCGAATCGCTCATGATGACCTGGTCGCAACTTGGTACAGCCAGGGAAAGCTGGAAACGTATAGACGATGCGTTGCGCTATGAGGATCAGAAGTATTCGGGTATAACCTTGCCCGCACCAAAAGGCGAGGTCACTCTGGAGGGGGTCTTCGGGGGGCCGCCGGGAATTTCTTCGCCATTCGTTCAAAGCGTAAATCTCAAGATACCAGCCGGCGTAATCGTCGCGATCGTGGGCTCCAGCGCTTCGGGCAAATCAACCTTGGTGCGTTTGATCACTGGAGTCTGGGCTCCCCGGGTCGGCACGGTGCGTCTGGACGGGGCCGATCTGCGAACCTGGCCGCGCGAGCAACTTGGCCCCTATATCGGATACCTGCCCCAAGACGTTGAACTTTTCGAGGGCTCCGTCGCCGAAAATATCGCGCGCCTCGGGACACTTGACAGCGATCGGGTGATTGCGGCGGCGCAAGCGGCGGGCGTGCATGAAATGGTTCTGCAAATGGCCGACGGCTACGGCACGCAGGTCGGCGCCAATGGCGCCTTCTTGTCCGGCGGCCAGCGCCAGCGTGTCGCCTTGGCGCGTGCCATGTATGGCGACCCTCCTCTACTGGTTCTGGACGAACCGAACGCGAACCTGGATGAGGCTGGTGAACTCGCGCTGGACACAGCGCTTCAGCAAGCCAAGCAGCGCGGCCAGACTGTGATCATCGTCAGCCACCGACCGATCGCGATCCGTAATTGCGATCTGATATTGGTGATGCAGGACGGTCAGGTGTTGGTCTACGGTCCGCGCGAGCAGGTCATGGCCAAGCTTGCCTCTGCTGCTGCTGCGGCGAAAAGATAGGCGGTTCGCGGCACTTTTAGAGTCGTCTTGCCAAACGTTAAGGCGTTGCCAGAGCGCGCATTGTCATTTGGGGCCCGGTCACAGGGTATGCCTGCGTTTCCCCCGCTTTTGTCTGGCTTTGCCTTGGCGGTCGAACACTAGAATGGTGGAATGCGATTAATGTTCTCCGCTAATTTCCTCCATGGCGCCTAGTACTTCGTGGTGGCGCAGAATTTTGCGCCGGCCGGCTGCCCAGGAAACCGGCCCGCCCCAGGCGAATAGCCCTGGGGCGGCATATTCTCTCGATGATCTCGATGACCCCGGCAGCGCCATTGCCTTTGGCTACGGGGTGATCTTCTTCGGACTGGGCCTCACAGGACTTTGGGCCATACTCGCACCACTCGGCGAGGGTATTACTGCTCCCGGAATTGTCGTGGTCGAGTCTCATCGAAAAGCGATTTCGCATCTCACTGGCGGCACAGTATCGGTGGTCAATGTTCGCGAAAATCAGATAGTTCAGGAAGGGAACATCCTCCTTGAACTGGATTCGATTCGGGCTCGGTCGGCCCGCGATACCGTGCTTCATGAATACATCGCGGCCGTGGCCCGACAATCCCGGCTGAGTGCGGAGCAGATGTCACTGGCCCAGCTCAAATTTCCCGAGGATATTGTTGCCTATGCCGCACAGCTGGGGCGGGAAGATCTCCTGCGAGCACAAGAGCAACTGTTCCGCGCCCGTCAGAGTGCCTTCAGGGGCGAGTTGGCAATTCTTCAGGAAAGCCTGACCGCATCGCGAATTCAGGCGACCGGAGCGCGCAACCAGCTCTACGCGCGTCGCCAGCAAGTAGAGTCGTTACGCAAGGAATTGGAGAGCACGCGACCACTGGTTGAAGAGGGCTACACCCCGCGCAACCGCCTGCTTGAACAGGAACGCCAACTGGCGGAACTTACCAGCGTAACCAGCGAGCTTGAGGCTCGAATCGCCCGGGAGGGTAGCAGCAGTGCAGAAATCCGGCTGCGTGAGCTTCAGCGCCGGCAGGAGTATCTCAAGGATGTGGAAACACAAGCGACCGAGACCCGCAGGGAAGTCGCCAACCTGACCGAAAAACTTAAGGAATCCGTTGCCGACCTTGAGCGGATGACCATTCGCGCGCCCCTTTCCGGGCAAGTAATCGCCTTGATCGCCCAGGCTCCCGGTTCGATCATCACACCAAACACCAAGCTGATGGAAATTGTGCCCGCCGGAGACAAACTTCTAATTGACGTAAAAGTACCGGTCACGGCCGCGAGCCGCGTCAAGGCTGATCTGGAAACAGATATTCGCATCAGCACCTTCCCGGATACCCCGGCGATCGTCATTCAGGGCCGGGTGCAGTCCGTTTCCAGCGACCGCTTTGAGGAGCCCGCCCCCGCGCAACCGTACTATCTTGCACGGGTAGAGGTAACTCCGGAGGGTATTGCACAACTGGGACATCACAAGCTGCGTCCCGGCATGTCAACGGATGTCGTAATCAAGACCGGCGAGCGGAGCTTCATGCGGTATCTGATGGCGCCGATTTCGCGCCGGATCTTTGAGTCCTTCAAAGAGCCCTGACATGCCCGGTCGCCGATCCGCATCAAGCAGGATGCGCAGTTTCCGGGCTCGGCCTGCATTTAGCGGGATGATTGCCCTGACGCTGGCCCTCACGACGGGTTGCTCTCAAGTGGGCGACTACCAGCGTCCGAGTTCCTACCTTCCGGAAAAATGGCAGCAAGGCGAACCTGCAGAAGGAACGAGGAAGGCGAGTCAAACCGACTGGCGCACGCTCTTCCAGGATCCGCGCTTGCAGGTATTGATTGCCACTGCTCTTCTGCACAACAACGACCTCAAGATCGCACTGGCAAGAGTTGAGGAAACACGCGCGCAGTACGACATTACAAGCGCTGACCGCCTACCGTCGGCAAATCTCTCGGGAACCCGATCAAAAAGCAAGATTCCTGCCATTTTTACCGGTACAGATCAACCCGTAACCACGCAGCGCACCGAGCTTTCACTCACTGCCGTGTCGTTTGAACTGGACTTTTGGGGACGTGTCGCCAATCTTTCCGAGGCGGCACGCTCAAGTTTTTTAGCCAGCGAGTCCGCGAGTCGCGCCATGCGCATAGCGCTGATTTCGGAAGTTGCGAATCTCTACTTCACGCAACTGGAACTTGAGGAAAGAACTGCGATCTCTCGCGCGGCGATCAACTCCAGGAAAAAGAATCGCGACCTGGTTAAACGCGGGATGGAACTGGGTGCAGCCGCGCGCTCGGATGTTCTTCTGGCAGAAGGAGCGCTTCATTCTGCTCAAGGCGAACTGGCCGTTCTGCAAAATCAGCAGGCGAGCACCGAACACTCGCTGCGGCTCTTGGTCGGCAAACCCCTCGATGAGATGCCGCCGGGGAAAAAGCTGCATGAACAGGATGTGCGCAACGATCTGGCGCCGGGAATTCCGTCGGAGGTTCTGTACGCAAGACCTGACGTCATCGCCTCCGAGAATCGGCTGAAGGAAGCCCATGCAAATATCGGCGTGGCACGGGCCGCCTTTCTGCCCAAGATTCTGTTGACTGCGGCCGTCGGTCTCGCCAGCCCCATGCTGGCGGGGCTCTTCGCACCCGGAACAGGCAACTGGAGCTTTCAACCTGCCTTTTCTTTGCCGCTATTTGATGGTGGCCGATCAGCAGGTTTCGTGGATGTCGCTGAAGCACGAAAGAATTCCGCCGTCGCTGATTATGAAAGAACCATTCAGCAGGCCTTTCGCGAAGTCGCCGATTTGTTGTCGTCAAGGGCCAGCCTGGCTGAACAGCGGCAAGCCACGGAATCGATTGTCAGAGCCTATGAGGAGCGGTTGATTGTCGTCGAGGCACGCTTCAAGTCGGGAAGCGCCAGCTTTCTTGAAGTGCTAGATGCGCAAAGGGATCTTTTCGCCCAAAAACAGGCTGCGGTGCAGATCCGTCGTGCTCAACTGACCGCCGCTGCCCAACTCTACAAGGCGCTAGGCGGAGGGGATGCTCCCGAAGCTTAGAAACAGGCTGTGCCCGCTCAAACCTGAAGGTTCATGATGTCGTGATACGCCGACACCAGCTTGTTCCTGACCTGCACCATTTGCTGGAAAGACAGGTTGGCCTTTTGCAGGTTGATCATGACATCCTGCAGATTGACGTTGCTCTGGCCGCTCGAAAAGTCCTCGGACATCTTGTGCGCCTGCTGCTGGGCCGCATTGACCTGGTCGATAGTGGACTTCAGCACCTGCGAGAAATCCGGCCCATCCGTGGGCGCGACACCCCCCGCCGGCTTGCTGCCGGCGAGGGCAGAAGCGGACCGCAGCTCGGAGAGCATCTGGTCGATTTGTCGTGTATCGATGGCCATGGGGAAACCTTACTTGAATTCGCTCAGCAATGGAATAGCAATCGGCGTGCCGGCTTTCATTTCCCGATCAGGACTCCTCGTCGTCGTTGAAGAATCCCTCGGCGCGGTACTGCGAAAGTTTGTAGCGCAAGGTGCGCTCGGAGATACCCAGAATCGCCACTGCCTTCTTGCGCGAGCCGCCGAATTTGGCCAGCGTATCGAGAATATGCTGCCGCTCCAGATCCTTCATATTGGCCGGAGAGCCCGCATTGGCGGGGGTTCCCGCAAAAGTCGGCGCTGACGGTACGGCGACCTGCGCGCTGGCGGAGGCTGCCGGGGAAATCGCACCGACGGATTCCATGGCGCCGTTGAGCGGCAGGCTGTCGGCCTCGATCACTTCACCGGGAGTCATGATCAGGGCGCGCTGCACGACGTTTTCCAGCTCGCGCACGTTGCCCGGCCAGGCGTAGGCGACCAGCCGTGCTTCGGCTGCGGCGGCAAATCTTGCCGCCCGGCACGAGGCGGCAGCCTGCCTTGCAAGACAGTGTCGGGCCAGCGGCAGAATGTCGCCGGGACGCTGGCGCAGCGCCGGAATCTCCAGCGGAAAGACGTTGAGGCGATAGTAGAGATCCTCGCGGAAACGCCCGACGCGCACCTCGCCGCTCATGTCGCGGTTGCTGGTGGCAAGTATGCGGATATCCAGGGCCACCGGCTTCTTGCCGCCCACGCGTTCGACTTCGCGTTCCTGCAACACGCGCAAGAGCTTGGCTTGCAGGCCGAGCGGCATTTCGGAAATTTCATCGAGCAGCAGGGTACCGCCGTTGGCCTGCTCGAACTTGCCGGCCTGCGCCGTCTGGGCGCCGGTGAACGCGCCTTTTTCGTAACCGAAAAGCGTGGCTTCGAGCAGGGTGTCGGGAATCGCAGCGCAGTTGATGGCGACAAACGGCCCGCCCGCCCGCGTCGATTGGTCGTGGATGTAGCGAGCGAACACTTCCTTGCCCACCCCTGATTCTCCGGTAAGCAGGACCGTGGCGTCGGTCTTCGCCACGCGCGCGGCCAGCAGCAAAGTTTCGCGCGTCTTCGGGTCGGCGGCGATCACCCCGTCGGCGGGCGGCGGCGGCACCGCATAGCGCGCAATCTGCTCGATCAGGGTCTTCGGTTCGAAGGGCTTGAGCATGAAATCGCAGGCGCCGCCGCGCATCGCGGCAACGGCCTTATCCACATCACCGAAAGCGGTCATCAGCAGTACCGGCAGACCGGGATGCCGGCTGCGAATTTCGCCCAGCAGCGTGAGACCGTCCATCGGATCCATGCGCAGGTCGGACACCACCATGCTGAACGGTTCGCGGGCCGCGGTAGCCAGTGCGGACAGCGCCGCCGCACCGCTGTCGGCGCCGGTGGCGCGATGCCCGGCCGCCTCAAGCGTGATAAGCAACGCATCGCGCAAGGCGTCGTCGTCTTCAACAACCAGAATTTTTAACGAGTCGGACATGGCAGTGTCAGTATGAATTCGGCGCCGGCGCCGGGGCTGGAGACGACTTCGATGCCGCCGCCGTGAGCACGGGCGACGCCGCGTGCGATGGAAAGTCCCAAACCCGTGCCTTCGGCGCGGGTGGTGTAAAACGGATCGAATAGCCGCACGGCGATTTCCGCATTCATGCCGCGCCCATTATCGCGCACCGAGAGCACCATCAGCGCACCATCGCGCCGTGCGTCGAGATCAATGCGCCCGCCGCTTTCGATGGCTTGCAGGGCATTCTCCAGCAGATTGGTCAGAGCCCCGACCAGCGACTTGCGGTTACCCGTAAGCATCCCTCCCGCGCTGTCGTCCGTCACCCGAAAAACGCTGCCACGGCTTTTTGCCAGCGGCTCGAAGGTTTGCGCCAACTCGGCCAACAGGTCGACGACGGCAAAAGTCTCGCGTCCAAGCACCTCGCCGCGGGCGAACATCAGCATGTCCTGGATCAAGTGCTCCAGGTGTTTCAGACGCGCCACAGTTTTTTGCGCGATGGAAACACGGCTTGCCGCCGATAGCTCCGGGTTTTCCAGATTGCCCGCGTACAAGAGTGCCGCGGCGAGCGGTGTACGCAACTGATGGGCCAGTTGCGCCGCCATTTCGCCCATCGCCGCCAGTCGCTGGTTGCGTTCTGCCTGGGTCTTGAGATACTGGGTTTCGGTCACGTCATGCAGCAGCACAATGCGCCCGCCCGCCGAGTCCAGCGGCGTGACGGCCACGGCCAGCCGCCGCTCCCCGGCCAGGTACTCGCCCGGTGTTTCGCTGGCGGCGAGCGCATCGGCCTCGATCGCCGTCCAGCCAGCGCCGACTATTGCGTCACCGAGCACCTGGCTCGCCGCCGGATTGGCCTGCAACACACAGCCGGCGCCATCGAGCACCACGACACCGGCCGGCAACGCGTCGAGCAGCAGCGTCAGGCGCTCGGTGAGCGCGGCCTTTTCCTGATATTGCTGACGTAGCGCGCCATTGGCGGCCGCCAGTTCTTCGGTAAGCTGGGCTACCTGGCCTTGCAGTTCGCTATAGGCAGCGGCTAGTTCTTCCGATGCCTGGCTGAAAATCCGGAAGGCTTCGGCGAGATGTTCGGCCTCGCCGGAAGCGACAGCTACACTGCTGGATTGGGCGGTCGAAACCGCAAGAGCGTTCATGACTCGTGATAATGGCAGAATCGCCCGGACTGGACAAGGAAACCAGGCTTCCGATATGCCGGCAAAAATTGCCGCTTCTTTCGGGAACCCCTCTTGCTAGGGCGGTTCACAATCCGCGAGCGGGCAAGTTGTCCGACGACATGTAACGACAAGACAAACAGCGCATGGCAGAAAATACAGCGGCAGATCCGTTCCCGATATCGATAGAGGCTTTTTTCCGCCTTGACCCGCGCCAGAAAGTAATCGGCCTGGCGGGTGTCGCACTGCTGCTGGCGGTGCTGGTTGGCGGCTGGCTATGGACCCGGGATCCGCCCTTTGCGCTGCTGTTCACAATTCAGGACGAAAAGGACGGCGGGCAGATTGTGGCCGCGTTGTCGCAGCAGAACATTCCTTACCGCTTCAGCGCTGGCGGCCACAGCATCCTGGTGCCGCAAGCGGTGGTGCATGACACACGGCTGCGATTGGCATCGCAGGGGCTGCCCAAGGGCGGACTGGTCGGCTTCGAGTTGATGGAGACACAAAAACTCGGTGTCAGTCAATTCGCCGAGCAGATCAACTACCAACGGGCACTGGAGGGCGAATTGGCCCGCTCGATCCAGTCGCTGGCCGCCGTGCGCGGCGCCCGCGTGCATCTGGCCATTCCCAAACAGACTGCATTCCTGCGCGACGACCAGAAAGCCTCGGCCTCGGTTCTGGTCAGCCTGCATGCCGGACGTACGCTGGATTCGATCCAGGTTGCCGGCATCATCAACCTGGTCGCATCGAGTGTGCCGCAGCTCAGTCTGAATAACGTCAGCGTGATCGACCAGGAAGGCAAGCTGATCTCGCAACAGCGCGACCCACAACGCGATGCCGGACTGGACGCCACCCAACTCAGGTTCGTCCGGGAAGTAGAAGCGGATTACGGCAAGCGTATCGAAGCCATCCTGACGCCGGTAGTCGGCCCCAACAATGTCCGCGCGCAAGTAGCGGCCGAGCTCGACTTTTCACAGACCGATCAGGTAGCCGAAAGTTACAAGCCCAACCCGACGACGGAGACAGCAATCCGCAGCCAGCAGACAGCGGAGGCCGGTGCCGGATCGCCGCAGGCCGCCGGCATTCCGGGCGCCTTGAGCAATCAGCCGCCGGCACCGGCGACGGCTCCGTTGACCCAACCCGCGGTGCCTGGCGCGGCGAATGTGGGCGCCGCCGCAAACAGCTCGCAGAACTTCACCCGCAACGCAACCATCAACTATGAGGTCGACAAGACCATTCGGCACACCAAGGGCGTGCCGGGCGCGGTGCGCCGCCTGTCGGTGGCCGTGGTGGTCAATCATCGGAAAGATCCGACCAAACCCAAGCCCATTCCGCTAACTGCGACCGAACTCAAACAAATTACCGATCTTGCCCGCGAGGCCATGGGCTTCAGCAAGGAGCGCGGCGACACATTGAATGTCGCCAACGCGCCCTTCACGCCGGCGGAAAAGGAAGTCGTCGCCGATGCGCCTTTCTGGGCCAATCAGGAGCTGATTGCAATGCTCAAGGAACTGGCAAGATACTTGATCATTGCCGGCGCCGCCTTCTGGTTGTGGACCCGCGTGTTGAAGCCGGTGTTTGAGAAGCTAATGGAACCGCCGCCGCCACGGCTGGCGCCGCAAAAGAGCGAGTTCGAGGTTGGCGCCGACGGCATGTTGCACCGTCACCGCGGCTATGACGAAAAATTGGCCGAGGCGCGAGAAATGGCGAAAAAGGATCCCAAGGCAGTCGCCAACATGATCAAGGATTGGGTAGATGGCGGCGAGCACTGAAAATGAAGGTGTTGAAAAAGCTGCCATTCTGCTGCTTTCGCTGGGGCAGGACGAGGCTGCGGAGATACTGAAAAGCCTTGGTCCGAAAGAGGTGCAGAAGCTCGGTCATGCCATGGCCAACCTGAAGCAGGTGCCGCGCGACCGCATCGAAAAGGTGATGGACGAGTTCGCCGATCACGCGGCCAAGGGCGCTCCGGTTGCGGTCGACAACGAAACCATCAAGGCCATGCTGACCAAGGCGCTGGGCGACGACCGCGCCGCCAACCTGATCAGCCGCATCATGCAGGGCGGGGACACGGCCGGTATCGAGGGCCTGAAATGGATGGATGCTCCCACCGTGGCGGACATGATCCGCAACGAGCATCCGCAGATCATTGCCACGATTCTGGTGCACCTCGAGTTCGACCAGGCCGGGGAGATTATCAAGCACTTTACCGACCGGCTGCGCAATGACGTGCTGCTGCGCATCGCCACGCTGGACGGGGTGCAACCGATCGCGCTGCATGAACTCAACGAGGCGTTGAAACGCATTCTGGCCGGCGCCTCGGGCAACGTGAAGAAGACCGCCATGGGCGGCATTCGCCATGCGGCGGAAATTCTCAATTTCGTCGGCCAGCAGGTGGAAACCGCGATTGTCGACAACGTGCGCGAATATGATCCCGAACTTGCGCAGAAAATTCTCGACGAAATGTTCGTCTTCGAGAATCTGCTGGATATCGATGATCGCGGCATCCAGTTGTTGTTGCGTGAGGTGCAATCGGATTCGCTGATCGTCGCCCTGAAGGGTGCTTCCCAGGAGCTACGCGAGAAAGTGTTCAAGAACATGTCGCAGCGTGCCGCCGAAATGCTCCGCGAGGATCTGGAATCGAAAGGACCGGTGCGGCTTTCGGAAGTTGAAGGCGAGCAAAAGGAAATTCTCAAAATCGCACGCCGGCTTGCCGATGAAGGCCAACTCCAACTCGGCGGCGGAGGTGAAGGCGACGCCTTCATTTGATGGCCACGGGCGAACACCCCAAATCATCGCTTACCGCGTGGGAGCGCTGGGAACTCGCCAGCTTCGATTCGGCAGCCGAATCGGCGGTCGGCTCCCCGACCAAGCCGGGATCGTCAGCCGTCAGCGACGAAGAAATCCACCGGATACGCGAGCAGGCACATCGGGAAGGACACCAGGCCGGACACGCCGAAGGCCTGGCCGCCGGGAAAGCGCGGGCCGAAGCCATGGGTCGCGAGGAAGCCTTGCGCCTGGCGCAGACTCTGGAGAAACTTGAACAGCGCATCGTGGAACTCAATCAGGTCGTTGCCGACGACTTGCTGGCCCTGAGCATCGAAATCGCTCGCCAGGTTGTTCGGCAAACCGTTGCCGTAAAACCGGAAGTGCTGCTGGGAGTGATCCGCGAAGCACTGCAGGAACTACCCTTGCTTCACGCCGCCATCCACCTGCACCCCGAGGATGCCTCGCTGGCTCGTCTGCGCGCGGGCGATCAGCTTACCCACGCCGGACACCGGATCCATGAAGACTCCAAGCTCAAGCGCGGCGACGTGATCATCGAAGCCGGCGGCAGTCATCTGGATGCCACCCTGGCGGCCCGCTGGCGACGAGTGGTGGAAGCCCTCGGTCAGCAGGCGCCATGGATTGAAGATTCCAGCGAACCGTAATGCCTCCTGACGACGCACCTCGCATTTCACGGCGGTCAGAATGAATCCCGCCGAACTGTCACGCTTTCTCGTTGACTGCCGCGAGCATATAGCCGGTGTCCAACCCTGGCTGGCCGCCGGTCGGCTGACACGCATCAATGGACTTGTCATGGAAGCATCGGGGCTCAAACTGCCGCTGGGATCGGGATGTCTTATTCAGATACCCGGCAACGGCACGGTCGAAGCCGAGGTTGTCGGCTTTGCCGGTGATCGTCTTTTCATGATGCCGGCCGAAGACGTCTACGGCCTGTCGCCTGGCGCCCTGGTCATTCCGATGGAGTCGCCGCAACCGCCGCCGGTACCCGGCCAGATATCGCCACCGCTGCGGCGCGCACCGGACCGGGCCAAACATCTTCCCGTGGGAGATGAACTGCTGGGACGGGTGGTCGACGGCAATGGCCGCCCTCTCGACAGCCTGGGCCCGCTCGACACCAAGGACACGCGCTCTCTGGCCAGCCGACCCTTGAACCCGCTCTTGCGCGAACCGATCCGGCACACCATGGATGTCGGTATCCGCGCCATCAATGCCTTGCTGACGGTCGGTCGCGGCCAGCGCCTGGGCCTGTTTTCCGGGTCTGGCGTAGGCAAGAGCGTGCTGCTCGGCATGATGGCCCGCTACACGGAGGCCGACGTGATTGTCGTCGGACTGATCGGCGAACGCGGGCGCGAGGTCAAGGAATTCATCGAACTCAATCTGGGCGACGAAGGTCGCGCCCGCTCGGTGGTGGTGGCGGCTCCGGCCGATGTCAGCCCGCTGATGCGGCTGCAAGGGGCGGCCTATGCCACATCGATCGCCGAACACTTCCGTGATCAGGGCCGGCATGTTCTGCTCATCATGGATTCGCTGACGCGCTACGCCATGGCCCAGCGCGAAATCGCCCTGGCCATCGGCGAACCGCCGGTGACGCGCGGCTACCCGCCTTCGGTGTTCGCCCGCCTGCCGCAACTCGTCGAGCGCGCGGGCAACGGACCGGCCGGCGGCGGTTCGATTACCGCCTTCTACACCGTGCTGGTCGAGGGCGACGATCAGCAGGATCCGATCGCCGATTCGGCGCGCGCCATTCTCGATGGTCATGTCGTACTCAACCGGTTTCTGGCGGATGCCGGACACTACCCTGCCATCGATATCGAACAATCCATCTCGCGCGTCATGACCAGCCTGATTCCGGCGGACCATCTGGAACAGGTGCGCCAGTTCAAACAGTTGTACTCCCGCTACCAGCGCGCGCGCGACCTGATCGCGGTAGGCGCCTACGCTGCCGGCTCCGATCCGCTGCTCGACCGCGCCATCATGATGAATCCGAGGCTGGAGGAATTTCTCGAACAGCAGATCGGCGAGCGGGCAAACTACGCGTCCTCGCGGCAACGTCTGGCCGAGTTGTTCGGCGGAGCGTAAGATGAAACATCGTATTCCCGCACACAGCCATGAATCGCGCCTTCCCGCTCCAATCCTTGCTCGACCTTTCGCAGTTGCGCCTCGACGAAGCCGGGCGAAAACTTGGCGAATTGATCGCTGGCGAACAGGAGGCTTCGCGGCGGTATGACCTGCTGGTGCAATACCGCGAGGAGTACCGGTCGCGTTTTGTGGCTGCCGCACAGAATGGACTGAGTCCAGGCGAATGGCAGAACTACGCCAGCTTTCTCGCCCGACTGGATGAGGCGATCAATCAGGCCCACTCGGCCATGACCCATACGAAACAGCGTACAGTCGCCGGCCAACAGGAATGGGTGAGCAAGCGCGGACGCGTCAAAGCCTTCGATACCTTGTCGGATCGTCACCGGTCACGTGTCGCCTACCAGGACCAACGCCAGGAACAGAAGGCCAGCGACGAACATGGTGCGCGTCGCCATGAAGAAAAGGGCAAAAACTGAGGTGGCACGCCCCTTGCGTTTAGCGGTCTGATGAGTATCCATACCGCGAGGAAGCACCCATGCCCGAATTGATGATCAGCCCGACGCCGACACCTCCCCCGGGCGGAACGGGGGGTGCCAACGCACTGAGCCAGAGCGATGCAGCCAACCGATCCGGTGAAAGTTCAAAAACTGACACGGAAAGCGGGGCGGAATCGCCGTTCGCCGCCGTGCTCAAATCCCAGGTCGACAAGAAAGCGGCGGCTTCAGAGGCGGACAACAAGCCGAATACCTCTGCGGCGACGGCCCAGGCCGATACCGAAAGCGAACCCATCAGTATTGATCTTTCAGCGCTTTTTCCATTTCTGGGAGCCAACGCCGCTGAAACAGCGAACGTAGACGCGGTTCCCCAAGCCGCAACAGAACAAGCGGCCACGGATGAGAAGTTGATACCTGCACTTCAGCCTGAACTAGAGCCGGCTATTTCACCCCCGCCGACTCAAGTTCTCACCGCCCTGCCCTCGCTGCCCACTGCGGGCATGGATACCGGCCCACGCAAATCGAATGTCGGAGCAAGGGAGGAAACCTTCACCTCTGCTGGCCGCGCAATACCCGGACAGACGACTCAGGCTTCCGGCAAGATCGTGCTTGATGCGGCAATTACTGCCGAAGTAAGCCGCCAGAGTGGCGAGAAGAATGCACCTGAACTCCCCGTCAGCGATTTCCATGCCCTGATGGAACGCGCGGTGGCAACGACACCTGGTGCGGCAAGCCCCGCCACTGGTTCCACGGCCAGCCCGAGCTTGCGTATCGACACCCCCCTGGGGCAAGCTGGCTGGCATGATGAAGTGGGCCAGAAACTGACCTGGATGGTCGGCAACAACCGTCAGCAGGCGGATCTGGTGCTGAACCCGCCCCAACTCGGTCGCGTCGAGGTCTCGCTGACGATGAATGGCGATCAGGCTTCCGCCATATTTACCTCGTCCAATCCGGCAGTCCGCGAGGCGCTGGAAAATTCGCTGCATCGTCTGCGTGAAGTGTTGGCCGATGCCGGCGTCAGCCTTGGCCAGACCCACGTGGGATCCGAGTCCCCCCATCAGTCGTCGCCCGGAAACAAGCTGGATTTTGGCGGAAATGAAGGCGTGCGCTATGCTTCGACCATCCCGTTACCGGGAGTGACGACGGTAACCAGAACCGGTGCCGGACGTAGCATGATAGATATTTTTGCTTGACGGGAGAGAACCGATGGCTGATGCAAAGAAAGCGGAAACCGAAGCAGAAACCCCTCCTGCCCCAAAAAACAAGGGGAAGCTGATAGTGTTCATTGCCATCGGCGTTCTGGTGCTGGTGCTGGTCGGGGGCGGCGCGGCTTATTTCCTGATGAAGAAGAAACCGGTCGTTGAAAGCGTGGACGGTGAAGATCCGCTGACGGAAGTCAAGGCGAAGAAAAAGGACAAGAAGGGCGATCACACTCCCCCCGCTTTCTACAAGTTCGACAAGCCATTTACGGTAAAACTACAGACCGAGCAGCAGGAGGCTTATCTGCAGACAGAAGTTCAGTTGCGCGTACTGGATACGGCGGTGCAGGAAATGCTGAAGCAGTATGAACCGGAACTCAAGCATCGCATCATGCTGATCCTGCTCGCCAAGAAAGCGTCGGATCTGGGTACGGCGCCAGGCGTCCAGCGGCTGTCCAACGAGATAAGAGAAACAGTGAATAACACGCTGGAACCCCCTGTCGTCAAGAAAGGCAAGGGCAAGGTGGAGACGCAGGCCAAGGAACCCGGCGATGTCGCAGCGCCCGATGCACCCGTGCAGGCCGTGCTGTTCACCACGTTCATCATTCAATAAAAGCACCGGATGAGTCAGGACTTTCTTTCCCAAGAAGAAGTTGATGCCCTGCTCAAGGGCGTCACCGGCGAAGCCGACGAGGCTCCGCAGGAAAGCGACGACGGAGCGGTCAAGAACTACGACCTCGGCCGTCAGGAGAGAATTGTCCGCGGTCGGATGCCGACTCTCGAGCTTATCAACGAGCGTTTTGCCCGCTACCTGCGCATCGGCCTGTTCAACTACATGCACCGCAGCACGGAAATTTCGGTGGGACCGATCAAGGTGCAGAAGTACAGCGAATTTATCCGCAACCTGGTCGTTCCAACCAATTTGAATCTGATTCAGGCCAAACCGCTGCGCGGCACCGGTTTGATCGTATTTGATCCGAATCTGGTGTTTCTCGTCGTCGACAACATGTTCGGCGGCGACGGGCGCTTCCACACGCGCGTCGAGGGTCGCGATTTCACGGCCACCGAGCAACGCATCATCCAGGGAATCCTGAATGTTGTCTTCGAGGAATACCAGAAGGCTTGGGCGCCGGTATATCCCCTGACGTTCGAGTACATCCGCTCGGAAATGAACACGCAGTTTGCGAATATCGCAACGCCGTCCGAAGTGATCGTCTCCGTCACCTTCACCATCGAACTCTCCGGCACCACGGCGGAAATGCACTTCTGCCTGCCTTACTCGATGGTGGAGCCCATCCGCGACGTGCTCTACAGCACCATGCACAGCGAGCAAGCGACATCCGACAAGCGCTGGACCGGAACCCTGACGCGCCAGTTGCAAACGGCCGAAGTTGAACTGGTGGCGACACTGGGCACCACCAGCGTCACCTTTGGCGACATTATCAACATGAAGACCGGCGACATTATTCCAATGACGATCGACTCAAGGGTACCGGTCGCCGTCAACGGCGTCCCTGTCGTGGAATGCCGTTACGGGGTACGCAATGGGCAATACGCACTGAAGATCGAGCGCTTTTTCGCCGAGGAAGACGCCTAGGCACTGATACGCAGGGAGCATGTAATGAGCGAAACTAACGAAACGGAAGAACAGGTTTCCGAAGACGATTGGGCCGCGGCCATGGGTGAGCAAGCCGCCGTCGAGTCCGGAGCCGAAGCCGCGACCGCCCATCCGGCGGCAATCTTCGAAGAGCTTTCCGGAGCCACCGAGAATCCGGCGACTCCCCAAGGCTTTGACATGATTCTCGACATCCCGGTGAACCTCACCGTGGAACTGGGTCGTACCAAGATATCGATTCGCAACCTGCTGCAACTGGCACATGGCTCGGTCGTCGAACTTGAGGGCATGGCCGGCGAACCGATGGACGTACTGGTCAACGGCACCCTGATCGCGCAAGGCGAGGTTGTCGTGGTAAACGAAAAATTCGGCATCCGCCTTACCGACGTCATCACCCAGCAGGAACGCATCCGCAAACTTAACCGCTGATAAGTCCCCACTTCTTGCCTCTGCTTGGGGGTTTTTTGTTGTCGGCGAAAGCCTAAGCTCGCGCCCTATCAGGTCACCCGGGTTGCGAGCATGATCCGTTTCATCCCCATACCGTTGCTGTTTTTTGCCATGACGGAGGCTAGTGCGCAGGCCTCCCAAGGGGCGGCCGCGCCGATAACCGACCTTGGCGGCGGCCTGTGGCAGCTTCTTTTTGGCTTGGCCGCAGTGCTGGCGCTGATGATTGGCAGCCTCTGGGTATTGAAAAAACTGGTCGCCCAGCGTGGTGAAGGCGCTGGACTGATGCGCGTCGTCGCTGGCACTGCGGTTGGCACACGCGAGCGTGTCGTCATTGTCGAAGTTGGCAGCACCTGGCTGGTGCTTGGAGTGGCACCGGGTCGAGTATCGGCGCTTGCAGAAGTCCCCCGTCAGTCCGTCGCCGTCCAGCCAGCCAGCCCGGACTCCCCATCCGGCGCGGGATTCCCCGACTGGCTGCGTAAGCTGACGCAGAGGAAATAAATGATGCGAGGAGCAGGACTGCTTGGCGGCGCGCTGCTGCTGTTGCTGGCGCCGATGCTTGCCGACGCGCAGGTGTTGCCCGCCGTGACCAGCAATCCCGCAGCCGGGGGCGGAACGCAATGGTCGCTGTCGATCCAGACCCTGCTGCTGCTCACCAGCCTCACCTTTCTGCCGGCAATGCTGCTGATGATGACCAGTTTCACACGCATCATCATCGTGCTGTCGCTGCTGCGCCATGCCCTGGGCACACAGACATCTCCGCCCAATCAGGTCATCGTCGGACTCGCCCTGTTTCTCACGTTCTTCATCATGGCCCCGGTCACCGAGCGTATTTACAACGATGCCTATCTGCCGCTGTCGGAAAACAAAATCAGTTTTCAGGTTGCGCTGGACAAGGGTGCGGTGCCCTTGCGCGCCTTCATGCTCAAGCAGGTTCGGCAGGCGGATCTGGCCACTTTCACCAAAGTCGCCAAACAGGCGGTTCCCGCCAAGGCCGATGACATACCGATGAGCGTGCTGATCCCGGCCTTTGTCACCTCCGAACTCAAGACGGCGTTCCAGATCGGTTTTATCGTTTTCATTCCGTTTCTGATCATCGACATGGTGGTGGCCTCGGTACTCATGTCGATGGGCATGATGATGATGTCGCCGGTCATCGTCTCCCTGCCCTTCAAAATCATGTTGTTTGTGCTGGTCGATGGCTGGAACCTGCTTGTAGGCTCACTTGTGCTGAGTTTCGGCTAGCGGAACGTCATGACACCCACTACCGTAATCGAGATTGGGCGCAACGCACTCGAACTCACGCTGATGATCTCCGCCCCGCTGTTCATCGCGGCGCTGGTCACGGGTTTGATTGTCAGCATTTTTCAGGCCGCGACGCAGATAAACGAGGCTACGCTCTCGTTTGTTCCCAAGTTGGTTGCCATTTTCATCGCCCTGATCGTCGCCGGCCCGTGGATGATCACCATGATGACCGACTACATGCGCCGCCTCTACGAGTCGATCCCCAGCATAATCGGGTGATGGCGGGTAGCGCATGATTTCTATCAGTTCGGCGCAGCTCGATGCCTGGCTCGCCCTGTTCGTGTTTCCCCTGTCGCGAATACTTGGCCTGCTGGCGACGGCCCCCGTGTTCAACAATGCCGCCATGCCCGTGCGGATACGCCTGATCGCCGGCCTCGCCATCACCTTGGCGCTGGCGCCGGCGCTGCCGGTATTGCCGACGATTCCGGCAAGTTCCTGGACTGGCTTGGTCGTCCTCGCCGAACAGATACTGATCGGCGTTCTGCTTGGCTTTGCGCTGCGCCTCACCTTTGCCGCAGTTGATGTCGCCGGCGAGTTGATCGGATTGCAGATGGGCCTGGGCTTCGCCACGTTTTTCGACCCGACCAGTGGTGGCCAGACACCGGTTATCGCCGAATTTCTCGGACTGCTGACGGCGCTGGTATTCCTCAGTCTGAATGGTCATCTGCTGGCGCTAACCGTCCTCGCCGAAAGCTTTACGTTGTTGCCGGTGAGCACGACACCGATCCACGCCGCTGCGTTTTCATCGCTGATGACCTGGTCGTCAGTGCTTTTTTCAACGGGAGTGCTGCTGGCACTGCCTTTGATCACGGCCCTGTTGATCGCCAACATCGCCCTGGGCGTACTGGCTCGAATCGCTCAGCAACTGAATCTGTTCGCGGTCGGCTTTCCCGTCACGCTGGCATTGGGATTTCTGGTCCTAATGCTGTCGCTGCCGTATATCGGGACCGCCATGGAAGGCGTCTTCAGCAAGGGCTTCCAGGCGATGAACATGGTCATGCGCGCGGCTGGCGGTCCGCTCTGACAACTTATCGCCGGGTCAGCCGAATAACGCCTTGCGACACGCGTTGCGAACCCAATACGGACGACTCCATGCCTTCGGAATATTCCAGCACCTGATAGCCATCGTAGCCGCCTTGCCGCATAAGCTCCTTCGCCCGCTGATGGAATACCATGCGCGACTCACCGGCGCCGCCGGCATAAAAGCGCTTCATCTTGAGCGAAAAATGGTAATGGGCGTCGGGAAAAGCGGCCTGCTCGATCTCCCAGTTAGGCGCCAGCGGATCGAGGATCAGGTAGGCCGCGCCTGCGTACAAGCCCCAGGTGACGAGCTTGTCCAGGGGAATCTGCACCGCGTTGGAGAGATTCAATGTTGCGTCGGGAATGATCGGCCCTTGCGCCGGAAGGCTGCCGCTTAGACTCGTCGGCCCAGGGTAGCTGGTTAGAGCGCCGCAGCCCGCGAGCCCGCAGGACAGCGCTGCCACAAGCAAAAGTCGGCGCTGGCGATACGGCGTCATAAGTAGTTGAATAGGGAAAGCTGCGAAACTCTGACGAAGGACTGTTGCGCCGCCTGCAAGTCGGTCTGCCTGCGCGTCAGATCGGAGATCGCCTTGGCATAGTCCAGATCCTGCAATTGCGACAGTGTCTGCTGGTATTGCAGATCCAAGTCCTCGTTCACACTGGACAAGGACTCGATCTCCGCCATGCGCGAGCCGATCTGCGCCCGGACACGCAGAATGTTGTCGGTGGCCTGATCGAGATTGGTCAGGGCAAAGCCGATATCGTTGGACAAGTTGGCCGTGGCGGCGCTGGTTCCAGTATTTGCGTTTTCCATCGCCCCGATCAACTTGGCGATCGTGGCAAAAACGCTTTGCGATGAACTCGGTGCGATGCTGAAGCTGTCGCCGTCCGCGGGAACCCCGGAAACCGACACGTTGGCGCCGAAGTCGAAAACCCCCGGCTCGGCTCCCTGATTCTTGAGAACGATCGGCTGACCGCTTTGGTAAACCCGCTGTCCGCTGACCGCAGTGGGCGGCAACACGGGAGCAGCGCCGGTCAGCAATGAGTTGCCGTTAGTTGCGCTTGCCGGGTCGGTATCAATGATATCGTAATAGGTGACGGGGGGCACAACCGCATTGTCGATACTGAAGCTGATGCTGAAATTCTTCGTCGGCGATGCGTTCCATTTGGCCGGATCGGTAATGCTTCCAGCATCGATCATTCCGGTTCCGGCATTGGTGCCGACGCCAAGAGCTTTCGGATAGTCCGTCACGAAGTAGCCGTTTCCATTGCGAATCCGCTTGAACACGTCATTGCCTGAATCGCTGACATCAAGAAACCGGGTTGGCGAGACCTGGAGTTTTCGTTGTCCGTCATCTCCCGAATAGATGACTTCACCGCCCGCAAGAATGCTTTCGACTGAACCGCCAAATGGCTTGGTTGCACCCATGAAGCCGGAAAACAGGTATTGCCCGCTGCCATCGGTGGCGTTGGCAATCCCGGTCAGTTCCTCAAAGCGCGCGCGCAGTTCCGTCGTGATGGCGCGGCGATCGCTGTTCGCCAGGCTGGAATTGCCTGCCTGCACCGCAAGCTCCCGCACCCGCGCCAGGAGGTCGGTGCTGCTCGACAACTGAGCTTCTTCCAGTCCCAGCGCCGAGTTGGCGTTGTTGTGATTCAATTTGAATTGCGCGTTGACATCCTGGGACTGCGTCACCTCCAGTGCGCGCGCCGCCGCTACCGGATCGTCGCTGGGCGAGAGCATGCGCCGGCCACTGGCGACCTGCTGCTGCAAGTGAAGCAGGGACGAGGTCTGCTTGTTGATGGTGCTGACACCCGCGTCAAAGATCATTCCGGTACTGATTCGCATGGTGCGCCTTCCTTATCTACATCGCCTTGAACTTAGTTGCTCAACGCAAGAATTTCTTCAAAAACCTTTGCAGCGGTCGCCAGAATCTTGGCCGATGCCTGATAGGCCTGCTGATAGCGAAGCAGATTGGCGGCTTCCTCGTCCAGATTCACGCCCGAAATCTGCTGCAGGGCATCAGTGGCATGGTCGACCAGCGTCTGCTGCGATGCTCCGATCGCCTGTACCTCATTGGTCTTGCTACCCACCGAACTGACGATCTGCGAATAGGCCGACTGGTAGGACGCCGTCGGGCCGGAAGCCGAGCCAAGCATTGTTGTCTTGGTTTGCAGCGCCCCGAGCAACATCGCGTTGCGATTGTCGGAAACTCCATTCGAATTCCCGGAAACCGTGAACACGTCACCGGTCGATGGCGTTCCTGAAATTTGAAATGTCCAGCCGTTGTAGCTGATATCGCTGCCAGGGGTGTACAGCACGTTGCTCGGCAGAATGTTGCCGCCATTGGTTACGTCAACGACGTCGAAATGGGTCGAGTCGATGAAGGTGAGAGTAACCTGATTCTGCAGATTGGGATCAAGAACCGCAGGAGCGATCACCGGAGTCACCGTCCCGGCACTTGCGCTTGCGGTCCCGTTGTTGGTTAACGCCGCCGAGGTTCTCACCGGCGCGGCAGCGGCAATCAGGCGCGTATCCGAAAACGCCATACTAATATTGCGCGCGCCGACGCGTGTCGGCTGGATCAGGAAGCTGTCTCCTGCGGTGAGCGAAGTCCAGGTGGAAGTATCGATGGACATGCCATCAACCGCCTGCGGGACCGTGTTGATCGACACCGAAACATTGTCCGCCAGGCGCGTCAGGGTGAAATTAAGGCCGTCGGTACTGAGGCGATAGTCGCTGTCCGTAAGTTGAGAAATGGTCGCCCCGTCCAGGGATACTGTCGGCGAGCCGATCACAGCCACGCCGGCACTATTGGCACTATTGGCCCGTACTGTTGGCGCCGCGTTGGAGACATCAAAGAAATCAACGCCCAACGCCCCCGTAAGATCCGTCCCGAGCTTGTGCTGATCATTGAAATTCTGCGCCAGGGTCAGTGCAATTCGGCCCAAGGCATTCTGTGCCGCATCCAGCGACTGGCTGCGAAACGCCACCAAGCCGCCCAGAGCGCCCCCGGTTACCTGCGACTCCGGCAAGGCCAACGTCGTGCCGCCAACGCCCTTTATGGCAACCACGATTCGTTCGGAGTCATCGAGCGAGGCGACTGCCTGCAGTTGATACGACTGCGTGCCAACCACCAAGGGCTGACCATTGCCGATGAACACATTGAAGCTGCCATCGCCTTGCGTCAGCGTGCTGACCCGAATCAGCCTGTTCAGATCCTTGAGCATCTGCTCACGCGTATCCAGCAAATCATTGGGCGCCTGAGTCTGGCTACCGGCCTGGGCCAGAATGATGCGCTGATTGATATCCGCTATCTGCGTCGAGTAGGTGTTGATCGCCGTCACCTGCCCCATGATCTGGGAATTGGTGCCGTCGCGAATCTCCGTCATGCGCTGGTCGAGCGACTGAAACCTCGCCGCCAGCGATTGGGCGGCAGACAACATCGACTGGCGGCCGGGTATCGATGCCGGATTGGCCGCCACTTCCTGGACGCCCTTGAAGAATGCCGCCATTGCCGGTGACAGGCCGGCGCTGGGATCGGCCAGCATGTTGTCAATCTGCTTGATCTGCGCGTAGTAGCTGTCCATCTCGTTAGCCGAGGCTTCGGCGCTCAGCACCTGACGGCCAAGAAACTCGTCGTAGATCCGCTTGACAGTCTGAACGTGCGCGCCCTGGCCTTGATAGCCTGAGCCAGTGAGCATCGGGATGTTGGTCCCTTGAACGATCTCCTGACGGCTGTAGCCGGGGGTCGACGCGTTCGAGATATTATGGCTGGCGGTAAGAATGCCCGCCTGTGCGGCATTGAGACCGCTGACGCCGACACTGAAAATGCTCATAATTACTCCGTGAATTAAACCTAATTACGGCAAAACTTGCCGTGAGTTAAGTCTTCACATGGATTAGAGCAATGGACGTGCCACCCAGCAGTACGGTCAGCCCGCCAGCACCTGTCTCAGCGTCGTTCCGCCAATGATTCGTTCGAGCTTGGTGGCGTACATCGGGTCGGTGGCATAGCCCGCGCGTTGCAGACCGCGGGCGAAACTGGTGGCATCCTGCGCACCCAGTACGCCGGCGTAGCGGGGATTGACGGATAACAGGCTGGAATAGTCCCGGAAGGCCTCGGCGTACGAGCCATAGGCACGGAAACGTTCAACCTGCTTTTGCGCAATGCCATCGACGTATTCGGTCGTCGTTGCCTCGACCACCGGACCCTGCCAGTTTTTTCCCGCCTTGATGCCAAATACATTGAAGCTCGGACTGCCATCGGCACGGCGCGGCTCGGATTTGCCCCAACCCGTCTCCAGCGCCGCCTGTGCCACCATGAAATGCGCGGGAATGCCCGTGGTACGACCGGCTTCAGCGGCGGCAGGCCACAGCCGAGCGGCAAACTCGCGAGGATTGACGCCATCCCCCGCCAGCGCCGGATCAACCGCCGAGCCGGACTGGGGAATACTTTGCGCCGACGAACTAGGCAAAGGCAAGGATGGCTGAATCATGCCGCGCGGCAAAGGAATCATCCCCCTTTCCGGAAAGCCGAGGGATGGGTTTGGCGGCAACAAGGGCAACGGGCCGTCAAACGTCTGCGGTTCCAGATTCTGCCGCAGCAACTGCTTCTCTATCATTGCCGCAAGGCCGGTACCACCGCTTTTGGCTCCCAATACCTGGGCCATCTGCTGATCAAGCAGGGATTCATACATCCGGCTCTGATCGCTATCGAATAGACCCTCGCGTGGAGTAGCGTCACGCATGGACTTCAAAACCATTTGCAGAAACAGCGCCTCAAACTGCTGCGCGGCTGCCTTCAACGCCTTCGGATCGCCGTCCTTCAGTTGACGTTTCAAGGCGGTGAGACTACCTACGTCAAAAACGTTCGGATTGACGGCGGCGGCGGTATTGGCGCTGGTACTCATGGCAGACTGGAGAATGTCAGAAGATCGGCGCGCCTATTCGCCGGATCAGCGCGGCTAAATATTCCCGACTCCGGTGATCAGATGATCTCAAGCTCGGCGCGCAGCGCGCCCGCCGATTTCATCGCCTGCAGAATCGCCATCAGATCCTGCGGATTGGCGCCGAGGGCATTCAATGCCTTGACGATGTCCGCCAGATTGGCGCCCTTTTTGACGTTCATCAACACTCCGCCCTCCTGCTTGATGTCGATCTGGGCATTGCTCACACCCGCCGTCTGGCCCCCGGAAAACGCTCCCGGCTGGCTCACGGCGTTATCGGTGCTGACGGCCACGGAAAGATTGCCGTGCGCCACGGCACAACTGTCAAGCAGCACGGACTGATTCATCACGACAGACCCGGTGCGGCTGTTGACGATTACCTTGGCGGACATTCTTGCCGGCGTCAGTTCGACATTCTCCATGCGCCCGATGAAGGACACGCGCTCGTCCGGATTGGTCGGAGCGCGCACGCGAATCTGCCGGGCATCGGCGGCGGTGGCCGCACCGGGCATCATCTTGTTGATCGCCTCGACCATCAACTGAGTCGTACCAAAGTCGGTGGTATTCAGGTCAAGGTAGACAAATTCACCTTGTCCCAGAGGTGTTACCACCTCACGCTCAACCGTCGCTCCGCCGGTAATGCGACCCACCGAAAGATGATTGATGGTGGTTTTCGAGCCCGCGCCGGAAGCCCCGGCACCCACCACCACCACATTTCCTTGCGCCATGGCATAGGTCTGCCCGTCGGCACCCTTCAGAGGCGTAAGAATCAGAGTGCCGCCCTTCAAGCTTTTGGCGTTGCCTATCGATGATACGGTGATATCGATCTGCTGCCCGGCACGGGCGAAAGGCGGCAAGTTGGAAGTCACCATCACAGCGGCGACGTTCTTCAACTGCAACGATTGTCCGGGAGGCAGATTGACCCCCATCGCGGACAACATGCTGATGATGCTCTGCACGGTAAATGGCGTTTGTGTCGTCTGGTCGCCGCTGCCGTCCAAGCCAACCACAATACCGTAACCCACCAACTGGTTGTTTCGCACGCCGGCAATCGAGGCAAGATCCTTGATCCGTTCGGCACGCGCCGAGTCCATGACCAGCAGCGCCGCGAGAATCCACAGAAACGCCAGGAAGCTCTTTTCAATTCGTGTCATGTCAGGCTCCTCAGAATGGCATGAAGGTCAGGAAAAAACGCCCCAGCCAGCCCATGACCTGCGCCGAGTCAAGAAAGCCGTTCGCCTTGTACTCGATCCGCGCATCGGCGATCTGCGTCGAAGTCACGGTATTGGCGGAGGTGATGGTGTTCGGATTGACCACCCCCGAGAAACGAACGAACTCTTCACCCTCCTTCAGGCCGATCTGTTTTTCGCCCGACACCAGCAAATTGCCATTGGGATAGACCTCGATCACCGTCACGGTAATCGTGCCGGTGAAATCGTTGGATGAGGTGTTCTCGCCCTTGCCGTTGAAATTGTTGCTGTCGCTCGCCGACAAAGCCGTTCCCTGAGCCCCCTTGAAGGGCAGGCCGACAATGGTCGGCACGGTTACATCGACCGTCTGACTGCGAGTGGTCTTGTTCTCCGACTTCTTGGATGCCTGAACTTTCTCGGCGATGTTGATGGTGATGGTGTCGCCAACAAAACGCGCGCGCCGATCCTCGAACAGGGGGCGAGCCGACGCGATATTGAAGATGGCTCCGTTACTCGGTGGCGCATAGTTGCGCGGCTCCGGACGAACGCTCATCGGCTGATGAATCGCCGTGGTCGGTGGGGTGGTGACGCATCCGGACAGCAGCGCGGCCAAAACCAACAAAAAGAACAGTTCAACCACGGGGAACACGGGGACCACGGGAGCTACGGGGAGAAGCAAGGACTTGTCGAGAAAATTACTGCTGGCAAATTGGTGAGCACGAATACCATGGCAACTCACTGAATTTCCCCGCGTATCCCCGTGTTCCCCGTGGTCAACTGCTTTTCCTGAATTCATGATGTCACTCTCTTAGAGTTGGGTCAGTCGCGCGAGCATCTGGTCGGAGGTGGTAATCGCCTTGGAATTCATTTCGTAGCCACGTTGCGCCACGATCATGCTCACCAGTTCCTCGGCGACATTTACGTTGGATGTTTCGACGTAGCCCTGAGTGAGCACACCCGTGCCGTTGCTGCCCGGCGTGTTGGGCGTCGGCGTCCCCGATGAAGCGGTTTCGACGAACAGATTTTCCCCGGTGCTCTGCAAGCCGCCATTATTGACAAAGCTTGCCAACTGTATGTTGCCCACCTGGGTCGGCGCGGTGGTCCCTGGCTGGGTAATGGAAACGATTCCATCGCGCGAAACGGAGATGCTTATCGCATTGGACGGGATGGTAATGGCCGGGCTTAGCGGATAGCCGTTGGCGGTAACAATTTGCCCGTTGGCATCTTTCGTAAACGAGCCGTCCCGCGTATAGGCCAGTGTTCCGTCAGGCATCTGTACCTGGAAGAAACCATTGCCCTGAATGGCGAAGTCGAGTGGATTTTCCGTCCGTTGCACCGTGCCCTGAGTGAAAATGTGCTCAGTTGCAATCGTTCTCACCCCGGTGCCAAGCGTCAGTCCCGAAGGAACCGTCGTCGCCTGGGAAGATGCGGACCCCGGCTGGCGCAGGGTCTGATACAGCAGATCCTCGAACACCGGACGCGAGCGCTTGAAACCGTTGGTGCTGACGTTGGCCAGGTTATTGGTGATGACATCCATGGAAGTCTGATGTGCATCCAGACCAGTCTTGGCAATCCAGAGGGAACGGATCATCGGGGCTTACTCCTGGTGAAGCAAAATAGTTGAATTGCAGTCATGAGTTAGCGCACGTTCACCAGGTTCTGCAAAACCTGGTCAAGAATCTTGAAGGTCTGGGCGCTCGCCTGATAGTTGCGCTGCTGCTCGATCAAGGCCACCAACTCGGTGCTCAGATCAACGTTGGATTGCTCCTTGGCGCCCCCCGTAATGGTGCCCAGGCCGAGCGGCTTGTCCCCGGTACTCCGCCCTGGCGTATCCAGACTCACGACTCCCGAGCCAAACACCGGATCCGCGTTCTCCATCCATTGGTTGTCTCCCAAACTGATCAATGCATTTGGATTGACGAAACTGGCCAGCACGATCTGCGCCACCTTGCGCGACTGGCCGTTGGTGTAGAAGGCGTGAATGACGCCATCCGTGCCCACGCTGAATCCACTCGAGTCGTCAATGGCTCCCTCGCGATAGCCATCCTGGGTCGTCGAGTCGACGCTGAATGAACGGCCATACTGAACGGTTCCGCTGAAATCAAGGGCGACGGACAGACTCCCGCCATTAGTCAACGCATAGGTCTGTGCAGCCAGCGGCATGACCGTCGTCATCTGACCGCTGGTGTCGAAACTCAGACTGGACGGTCCGGCTTGCGATCCACCATCCACGGTGGTATGGAGATCCCAAAGATTTCCGGGGGACGACTTGGTGAAATACATTCGCAGTTCGTGGGAGGCGCCCGTCGAGTCGAAGACGGTGACCGCCGTCGTATTGCTGTAGGTCTGCGCATTGGCCGGATCGAAAGGCGCTACCGACGGAAGGCCGGCGCGCGCATCCAGCGTGGCGCTGAGCGATACCGTGCTGGTGGTGGCGGCCGGCATGACCGGATCAATGGAAATATTCTGGGGCACGGCGCTTGTTGCAATCACGCCTTGCGGATCGACTGTATATTCAGCAAGGTAGCCAGTCACGCCCAGCCCGGTACGATTGACGAGGAAGCGCCGATCCGGTGTTTCGGGGTCATATGCCAACTGAAACTGGCCATCGCGGGAATAGGTAATTGAACCGCCATCGTTCAGGCGGAAGAACCCCGTCCCGCTGATTGCCATGTCGAGCGGGTTGCTGCTCTGTATCAGGTTGCCTTGCGTAAACTGCTGGTTGATGACGGACGTGCTGACGCCGGCAATTCCCGAACTGCTCGATGGCCCGCTGAACGGCAGTGAAGCATAGACGTCGGCAAAACGTACTTTCGAGGTCTTGAAGCCGATGGTTTGTGAATTTGCGATGTTGTTGCCGATGACATCGATCGCCTTCGCCGCGCCATTCAGCCCGCTCAAACTCAATGCAAGACTCATTTCCCGGTTCCTTCTTTCGTTTGACTGCTGCTAGCGCGAGGACAGTATTTGCGTCGCCGCCCGGTCATTGGCATCTGCCGTCGACAAGACTTTCATCTGCATTTCGAACTGTCGCGCCAGCGAAATCATGGTGACCATCTGTTCGGCAGGGTTGACGTTGCTGCCTTCGAGAGTGCCAGCAGCAACCTTGACACTCTCGTCGGTCGGGGCAGGACTTCGATCACGCATGCGAAACAAGCCGTCGTCGCCACGAACCAGATCGGCTTCGGGCGGGTTAACCAGTTTGAAGCGACCGATCACGCTCACGGTATTCTGGGCGCCTGACTCGGGCAACGCCGAGATCGTGCCGTCGACGCCAACGCTGAGCTTTACATCCGGCGGAACCGCGATTGGTCCGCCATCGCCTTGCACCGTAACGCCGTTACGAGTCTGCACGATGCCGTTGACATTAAGCTCGAAGGCGCCGTTCCGGGTGTAGGCCTCGCTGCCATCCGGCATTTGCAGGGCGATCCAGCCCCGCCCCTGAACGGCCACGTCAAGCGGGCGACCGGTGTTGGCCATCGGCCCCGACGTGAAGTCGGTATGCGTGCTGGCGTCGACAGTAAAGGCCCGCGTCGGCAATCCCTTTTGTGCCGCGTTCGACAGCACCTGGACGGCACGCAACCGGTGTTCCTCGGCCCGATAGCCGGTGGAACTGACATTGGCCAGATTGTGAGCCACGGCCGCCTGCCGGTTCAGCGTCTGGCTGGCCCCCGTCATTGCCGTGTAGATCAGTCTGTCCATGTCGTTACCCGGTTCGCCGCTTCGTTTGCCATTTAGTTCGCCGTGTTGTCAGCGCCGACTATCAGCGCAGATTGACCAAGGTTTGCAGGATGCTGTCCTGCGTCTTGATGGTCTGTGCGTTAGCCTGATAAGCGCGCTGCTGCGTGATCATGTTGACCAGTTCGGCTGTCAAATCGACATTGGAGTCTTCCAGCCCGGAGGACTGCAACACGCCGAACTGACCCGACGATCCCGGTGTTGCGGTAATTGGATCGCCGCTGGTGGGAGATTGCGCCCAACGGTTGTCACCCAGCGGTTGCAAGCCCTGTGGATTGCGGAAACTGGCGAGCACGACCTGACCTACGGGCTTGGTCTGGCCATTGGTGTAACGGCCCAGGACAATGCCATCCTTGCCGATATTGAATCCGGCCAGCGTACCCGAAGCGAATCCGTCCTGAAGCATGGCATTCACCGCGAATGGTGCGCCGTATTGAGTGGATCCGCCAAAGTCCACGTTGAAGCCGGTGCCTAGTGCGGACCCCAAAGGAGTGTTGATGGCACCCGGATAGCCCAGTTGAGCATCGGTTACCAACGCCACCAGAGTAGCCGAGGTGATCGCCCCGGATGGATCAAAGGTGAGATTTCCCAAAGGGGCGGCGCTGTAGCTGACCGTGGCGCCATCCAATGTCACCGTGCCGCCCTGAGATAGATCGGTGAACGTCGGGGAGGCACCGGCCGGGTTGGTCACCGTCGCGTAAACATTCCAGTTGTTGGCAGATAACGAAGCCCCGGCCGACAGGGCCGCCGCTACCGCCTTGTCAGCATAACTGGTGGCACTCGCCAAAGTTGCACCGGCGGCTTGTGCATCGGTGATCGCTTGCGCTCTTGCAGCGGCCTCAAAACCACTGATCGCTGTTGCGGCATCAGCCGGCGTCGCGGCAGCGAGTACCGTTGCAACGAGCGCCGTCGCCTGGGTAGCCACGGCGTTTGAAGCTTCCTGCGCACCAACATCGCCAGCCGCAATTTCAGTGGCCAGCGACAAGTCGGTTGCAGCCTGGACGGTCCCGGCCGTTGCGTTTTCCGCAGCGACGACACCCGTTGCCGGCGCGACCTTGACGAAATACATCGAATACGTGTGCGAATTGCCAAGACTGTCGTAGATGGTCGTCGCCGTCGATTGGTTGTAAGACGTTGGATCGCCGTAGTCGAACGGCACGGTGGCCGGAACAGCGAGACGGGAATCCAGATTAACGTTTGCCTGTATGCCAGATGCCGCAGAGCTGGCACCCGTCGCTTGCGGCGTACCCGACAAGCTCTGAGTCGGATCGAACAAGCGCAGGGGTGTCGCCGGCGAACCGGTCGCAATCACGCCATTAACGGCGGCGATGCCTTTGAGTTGCAAACCCTGAGCGCTAACGATAAAACCGTCCTTATCGAGCTGGAACTGACCGTTGCGGGAGTACACCGTGCCGCCTGAACCGTCGTCCATCTGGAAGAAGCCGCCACCATTGATGGCCGTATCCAGCGGATTATTGGTAACGGAAATATTGCCCTGGCTGAATTGCTGAACGATCCCGGCCACCTTGGCCCCAATACCCACGGGGGCTGAACCTGCACCGCTCAATGACGCTGCGAACACGTCGGCGAACTGTGTCGAACCGTTCTTGAAGCCCACGGTACCCGAGTTGGCGATATTGTTGCCAATGGTGTCCAGCGACTTGGACGACGAGTTAAGACCACTCAAACCTTGTTGGAAACCCATGTTCTTCTCCTGCTCAGAATATTTGTTTGACGTCGCTCATTTTTGCCAGCCCAAGCTGCCCGAGATCGAGCGTCACGCCTTGGCTGCTGCGGTTAACACTCAGCACTCCGGCAAGCTCCAGAGTCGATGCTTCCACCTTATCGGACCCGCGCTTGGCGACCACCGACACGCTGTAGGCGCCATTCACCGCTTGGGCGCCTGAATCGGCCTTGCCATCCCAGGCAAAGTTGTGCGTTCCGGCGTCGAGGTCGTCGAGATTCATGGTTTTGATCGGGAGGCCATTGGCGTCCTTGATGGTCAGCACCACCTGGTCTGCCGCCGAGTTGAGTTCCACGCCGCCGACCGCTCCGTTATCCGTCAGCGTAAGTCCGCTGCCGGCCACCATGACCTGGTGTCCGACCAGTGCAGCCGCCTGCATGGCCTCGGCATCGACCGTGCTCGACAGCAGCTTCTGCAAGGTCGCATTCAGTTTCTCTATGCCATCGACAGTGCTGATTTGCGCCAACTGCGATGTCATCTGGGCGTTGTCCATCGGGTTCAACGGATCCTGATTCTTCAGTTGCGTGGTCAGCAGTTTCAAAAAGCGGTCCTGTGCCTCGCCCGTTGTGCTCTTGGCTTTCGTGCTGGCCGTTCCATTGACTGAATCGATCAGCGCCTGGGCAGTGCCCGTGATGGTTGCAGTGGTTGCCATGTCATCTTCCCTTCAAGAATCTATTGCCCGATCGCCAGCGTCTTTTGCATCAGCGATTTGGCGGTATTCATTACCTCGGCGTTGTTCTGGTACGAACGCGAGGCGGAAATCATGTTGACCATTTCATCGACCACATTGACATTAGGCATGGTGACGTAGCCCTGCTCGTTCGCGACCGGGCTCGCCGGGTCGTACATCATGCGCATCGGCGCCGCGCTATCGACCACCTGCGTGACCCGCACCCCGATGCCGCCGCCCTCCACCGCCGTTGCCTTGAACACCACCTGCTTGGCGCGGTAGGGCTGGCCGTCGGCGCCCACCACGCTGTCGGCATTGGCGAGATTGCTGGCCACGGCATTGAGGCGCGCCGACTGCGCGGTAAGCGCCGATCCGGCAATCGAAAAAATGTTGAACAGGCTCATAATTTCTCCGCTTACTGACTCGACATGGCGGTCTGCATCGTGCCCAGATCGCTGCGAATAAATGTCAGCATGGCTTCCATCTGCACTGCGTTCTCGGCAAACGCGGCGCGCTCTACGTCCATGTTCACGGTGTTGCCATCGACATTCGGCTGAAACTCGGTGCGGTATTTGGCGGTTGCGCCAAAAGCCTCGTTAAATTCACTGCCCAGATGTCGGGAAGAAGTCCTGGCCAAGGCAAGACCCCCTTCCATACGCCCGGCAAGAGCGCCTTCAAGAGCCCCCTTGAAGTCGATGTCGCGGGCCTTGTAATTGGGCGTGTCGGCGTTGGCGATGTTCGAGGCCAGCAATTCCTGACGATAGGCCCGCGCATTCAGGGCGGTACGCTTTACTTGAAGGTGGGCGTCGATTCGGTCTAACACGGTAGCAAGCGAGGTTCTCGAGTTTTGGTACGGTGAGCAATGCATCATCCGTGCCATGGCTCTTGCAACCGCTAACAACCGCGTATTCGTCCCTCCGATGCGCTATAGGCGGCAAGCCAGGCACGACACTCGGCAAAACTTGCCGTTGCTCCGCGACGAGTTCAAAGAGAATTGAGGGAGTACCGGGATGCTGCTGAGCGCATGCTCCCGATCAAAGCTGTGGTTCAATGCAGGCCTATGCGAATTCTTCCTGCCCTGCTGACGGCCTTGGTGTTGATTTTCCATGGTCAACCCATTCTCGCAGCGGACTCGTCTGCAATCCGGAAAGCGGTTGATGAGTTCTTGCGTAACCAGATCAAAGGCCTGCCGGGGACCGCCAGCTACAGCATCGGGGATATCGATGCGGAGCGGCTGGCCGGCGCCTGCCAAGGCTTTGACGTGTCAATGGGGAGCGGCGCCCGCCCGTGGGGAAAGACACAGGTAGTTGTAGGCTGTCGTGGCGGGACATGGAAAATCTGGGTTCCAGTACAGATTCGCGTCGTCGCCGAATACCTTGTCATTGCGCGGCCCATAAACGCCGGTCAGAAGCTCACGGACGCTGATGTTCGCGGGCAACTGGGCGAGCTTTCCGACCTGCCAAACGGCGTACTGATGGACAAAGAGCAGGCCATCGGACGCGCCGCCGTTGCCTCCCTGGCCGCCGGTCGCCCCTTGCGCGCCGACATGATCAGGCAGCCGACTGTGGTACAGCAGGGCCAAAGCGTCAAGATTGTCGGCACGGGCAGCGGCTTTCAGGTTACCAACGAAGGACGAGCACTCACCAACGCGGTGGTTGGACAAGTCACCCAGGTGCGACTAAACTCCGGTCAAATCTTGAGCGGGGTCGTCCGCGCCGATGGCTCTATAGAGATAAGATTCTGATCTTACTAATAATTGTTATAGGCCTGAATCACTCCGAGTAGCATATCCTAGGATACTGTACCCGCCCAAGGGACGGGGACATAAAGTTATTGGCAAATATGCCGTAAACACAGTCAGACGCTGCATTCACGAAGAAAGCCGCCACTCATGAAAATCGACAATTCCGCCAAGACCATCGGCCAGGTGCAAAGCCCTGTTGGCGCTCGTGCGCACGGAACTCGCCCTGCGGCAACGGGCGTCAAGGCGGGAAGTCCCTCCACGGGACAGTCGAGCACCGTGGTTTCCGCAGCTTTGAGTTCGGTGGGCGGTTCCGAAGCTGCTTTCAATTCACAGAGGGTCGCCGAAATTCGACAGGCCATCAGCGAAGGACGGTTTCAGATCAATCCCGAGCGGATCGCGGACGGGTTGATCAGTAGCGTCCGGGAAATGCTTGATCAAAATCGCCGGTCCACATAATCGCGACGACGGCTTCCTGAGTGTCTACAGGTTCGTCCATCTCGGTGGAATCCTTGTCGGAGTTACTGGTCAGGGAGCTTTCTGATCTGAGGCGCTTTTGTGCCCTGATTGCGGAAGAGCGCAATGTTCTCACTGGAGCTCAAGCTGATCGCCTACCCGATATCGCGACCAAGAAGTCGTCTCTTGCCGGACAACTAAGCCAACTGGAAACACAGCGCGACGCGCTGATGATCAAGGGCGGCTGGCCAAAGGGTCGTTCGGGCGTTGAAGCGTGGTTGGCAAGTCATCCCAACGCTGACGTCAAGCGCCAGTGGAACGAGTTGCTGAAGCTTGCAGGCCAGGCCCGCGACGAAAACGAAACAAATGGCAGATTGATCAACGTGTTGCTCAAACAGAATCAGGACGCACTATCGGTGCTGGTATCTGGCGGTACGGAATCGATCTACGGGGCCGACGGCCAACCGCGCAGCGTGGCCGCGGGAAAGCGTTCTTTCGGCGCAGTTTGAAGTTCTGCCGGCAAGATGCCGGCGCTCCCGGAGGCGTACAGCCCAAGCCATCACCCTCACTCGGGAATCTGCACTTCCACGGCATTGTCGGGATTACGCGACTCGATCATGATCGCCACCCGGCGGTTGCGCTGACGACCATCGGCTGTGGCGTTGTCGGCCAGCGGTCGCTGATCGGCATAACCCGTCGCGGTCAGGCGCCGCCCATCCACTCCGGTCTCGATAAACAGACGCACCACGCTTGACGCCCGCATTCCGGACAGTTCCCAGTTGGAGGGAAACTGCGAAGTATTGATCGGCGTGTTATCGGTGTGTCCTTCGACGATGATCGGAAAATCAGTGGGCGCAAGAATCTGTGCAATCGCCGCCAGTGCTCGTACGGCGCCCAGATCGAGGCGGGCGTCGCCAGGAGCAAACAGTACGCTGGCATTGATATCGACCGTAATTCCCAACGCCCCTTCGGTGACCTTGACCTTGCCTTCATCCACCAGCGGGGCCAGAGCCCTATTGAGATCCGTGGCCATATTGCGCAAACGGTCCCTCTTCACAGCCTGTGTTGCATCGGGTTTTACGTTTGGCGGCAGACGCTTGCTCGGCAAGCTGATCGGCAGCGGCCTGTTAATGCCGGAATTGATTGCGACCTGGGCGCCCGAGGTATTGCCAGGAACATTACGGAAAGCCGAACTGATCGAATCCGACATGACGCGATACTTGCCCTCATTGATCGATGAAAGGGCATACATCACCACGAAAAAGGCAAACAGCAAGGTGATAAAGTCGGCGTAAGACACCAGCCAGCGCTCGTGATTTTCGTGCTCGTCCACCTCGCGGCGGCGGCGATGGCGCGCATAGTGCGCCATCACACAAAATATCCCTGCAAGCGGCTTTCGACAATCCGCGGGTTGTCACCATTGGCAATGCCCACCAGTCCATCGACCAGCATCTCGCGAAGTGTGACCAGACGAGCGATATTCGCCATCAATTTCTTGGCAATAGGGAGAAAAATAAGATTGGCGGCACCGACACCGTAGATCGTTGCAACAAATGCAACCGCGATTCCACTGCCCAGTTTCGCCGGATCGGACAGGTTTTCCATAACGTGAATCAGGCCCATGACGGCACCCAAAATCCCGATGGTCGGCGAGTAGCCCCCAGCGGACTCCCACACCTTCGAAGCCAGCTTCAGGTTGGCCTCATAGGCGCCGATTTCGACTTCCAGCACCTCACGCAAGCGGTCGGGTTCAGCGCCATCGACCAGAAGCTGCAATCCCTTTCTGACAAATGGATCGGGGATGGAGTCAATCTGCGCTTCAAGGGCAAGCAAGCCTTCCTTGCGCGCAACATGACTCCAGTGATCAATGTCGGCAATCAGCTTCTGCGGCTCTACCTCCGGCGGGAAAAACACCCAGGTGCCCATTTTCATTCCCGCCATGAATACCGGCAACGGGCTTTGCAGCATTACCGCGCCCAATGTACCGCCGAACACGATCAGCAAAGCCGTGGGCTGCAACAGGGAAGCCACATGCCCGCCCTCCAGCACCTGGCCGCCCAGGATTGCGGCAAGTCCAAGTGCGAGGCCGGCAAAACTGATCTTGTCCATGGAGTTCAGATTTGGCTACGGCGGCCAGACTTGACGCCGGAAGAGCCAGCGTCAACCTTCACTGAAACTTCATTTTCGGCCTTGGCCGGCTTGCGGCCACGGCGGACCTTGCTCACCGGCTTGTCATCGCCCACCACCGCGGCCCGCAGACGGGCAATGGCCTGGGTGTGCAACTGACATACCCGCGATTCGGTGACACCCAGCACTTCGCCAATCTCCCGCAGATTCATATCCTGCTCATAATACAAGGCCATCATCATCTTTTCGCGTTCCGGCAGCGATTCGATGGCGCTTACCAAGGCTTGACGGGTACCCGCCTCCTCCAGCAAAGCCAGCGGATCTAGCCCTGTAGCCGCGCCGTGGCGCTCAAGAAAATCGCCGCCCTGACCATCGGCCAGATCCTCCAGATACACCAGTTGATGGCCCCGCGCTTCCAACAAAAGTTTCTGGTAATCGGCCAGGCTGAGATCCAGCGCGACCGCGAGTTCGCCTTCCGATGGGTGGCGCCCGTTTTCATGCTCCAACGCATGGATCGCCGCCTCGACACGCCGCATTTCACGTCGCGCACTGCGTGGCAGCCAGTCGTTGTCACGCAGCCCGTCAAGCATGGCGCCGCGGATTCGCTGCACGGCATAGGTCTCGAACTGAGCGCCGAGTCCCTCTTCGTAGCGGCTCATTGCATCAAGCAAGCCGATCATCCCGTTTTGCACCAAATCGTCGACCTCGACACTCGCCGGCAGCTTCGCCATCAAATGAAAGGCGATGCGCTTGACGAGGGGAACATACCTGGAAACGAGCTGCTCTTTGGCGAGCATGCCCTGTGCGGTGTACATCGATCCGTTCAGTTATGCCGTCTATGGCGGAATGACTATACCACCGATTCCAGGCGCGCCGAAGCATGCCCGGGCGCGCTCCGGCGCAGTCCTGGCCGCACCTGGAACGGTAGAAACCCACCACCATCGATATCACCTGCGGTATGCGGCAGTCGGCTCATCAGGGCATCCGCCAGATGGTCTGTCACCGGAACACGGGAACTGCCGAGATAATCAAGCCGGACCCCAAGATGTTCGCGCGCCGTGCGTCGCAGATTGTCAAAAATTGCCTGCGCTTCTTCCTCGGATCGGGCGCGGGTAATCACCACCTGAAAGTCGTTCCGCCCACCTTCGCGCGCCAACCGCTTGATCAGGGCGTAGGCGTGAGTGATCGCGGAACCCTGAGCCGCCACCACCACCGCAATGTGCCTGGCCGCTAGCGCAAGAGGGGAAATGTGTCCGCCGCGTCTTGCGGCGCAATCGACAATGACGAATGAAACGCCCTGCTGAATCTGCCGCAAACCATCGCTCAGATACTCTGCGGAGACAGCGTCCAGATGAATCATTTCGTCGGCAAAACGGGATGCCGCGACAGCCCGCACCAAGGGCGCTACGGGCTGCATGATCTGCTGCGCCGAACGGGCCTGCCGCAGCATGTCCATCAGGTCGTGGCGCGACGTCATGCCGAAGGCAGAGAGTACGTTATTGGGCCCGGGGTTCTCGTCGATGATCACGACGCCGTGCCCGGCGTTCGCCAGTGCCGCCGCGGTCTGCACCACCAGGGTAGTCCGGCCACAGGCCTCGCGACCGGAAACAAACGCAATCACCTGTGGCGCTCGCCCGCCAAACAAACGACGCAGACCCGCGGCTTGATCGCCGACGGCGTGACTCAGCGCCTCAAGCAAAGGAAACTCCCAGCGCCAATGAGTTGCGTGGCGAGATAGCCATGGCGACTTCCTCATCGCGCAGACTGTGCGCCGTATCGCCAGCGCCGACTTTGAAGGCCCGATGCAGCAAATAGTTTCGATTGGGCAGATGCAGATCCTCGGGAACCCGCTGACCGTTGGCTACGTAACTAAGCGTCAGCCCGTGTCGCACGATGCAATCGAGCGCCGGAGCGAGCGCCGTCGCTTCATCGACCTTGGTCATGATGCAACCGGCCAGATCTTCACCGGAATAGGCGCGCACCACGTCATCCAGCGTGTCGCCGCGGCTACCGGCGTTAAGCAGCAACAGACGATTCACCTCCCCCGAGCGCATCAGCATCGCCGCCTGCTCAGCCACCATGCGATCACGCTGGCTCATGCCGACAGTGTCGATCAGCACCATGTGCTTGTCGCGCAAATCGGCCAGCGTACGCCGCAAATCCTCGCCGTCGCGCACCACAAACACCGGCACGCCAAGAATGCGGCCATAGATCCGCAACTGCTCCTGCGCGCCAATCCGGTAGCCGTCAGTGGTCAGCAGCGCGAGGCGATCGGCGCCGTAGCGCACCACGCAGCGCGCGGCCAGCTTCGCCGTGGTGGTGGTCTTGCCCACGCCAGTAGGTCCGACGATGGCATACACGCCGCCACGATCGATAAAGTCCGCCTCTGTCGGCAATGTGCGCAGGCGACGATTAACGGCCGCCTTCAACCACTTGCGTCCGTCATCCTGATTCATGTCCACGGGCATGTCCGTTACCAAGCGTCGCGCAAGCTCACCGGAAAACCCGGCTTCGATCATTTCCCCCAGCAGCAAGGCGCGAACTGGTGTATCACGCGCCATTTCGCCCCAGGCGAAGCCGGCGAGTTGACTCTCAAGCAGACTCTTGATGACGCGCATTTCGTCTCGCAGTTCCGCAACCTCCTGCTGCGACTCGACGGCTGGCCGCACTGCCGGTTCAGCCGCCGCACGCAGAGAAGCGGCGACCTGGGGTGGCGACAGCACATCCGTGGCCGTCGGCACGCGCGGCGGTAGTGGCCGCAGGCGGGAACGAGCCTCCGGGGCAGCGTCGACGGCAGGAGCCGCCTCGTAAGGTGTCCAGGGGCGTACTGCGGGCGCCTTGCGCACGGCGGATGACAGGGTCACGGTGTAGTCGTCATCTTGTGCCTTGGGCCGTTGTGCCGAAAACGGCGCCGAGGACAATGCGGAACCGGTCGGCGGCACGGTGGGGCGCTGATTGTCGGTACGCGGCGCAGCAGCCTGCTGCGAAATTGCATCAAGACTATCGGGCGTCATGGCGACGATCTCGACGCCGTTGTCCACCGGCTTGTTCGAAATCACCACGGCGTCGGGCCCGAGTTCCTCTTTCACACGACGCAGACATTCCCGCGCGGACGCACCGAAGAAGCGTTTTACGGTCATTTAGTTGCTCCGATGATAGTCGTCACCTTGATTGTTCGCGAATCCGGCACTTCGGCATTCGCAATCACCTTGAGTTGCGGAACCACGCGCCGCAGAAAGCGCGAAAGCAACCAGCGTACGTTGCCGGGAACCAGCAGGACAGGGGGCAGCCCAAGATCCTCCTGACGTTGGGACGCGGTTGCAGTCTCACGCAGCAAGGTGTCCGCCAGCCCCGGCTCGATGCCGGAGGCGTCGTCGCCGCCGCCCTGCATTGCTTGCCCGAGCACCCGCTCGAGACCCGGTTCGAGGGCCATGACCTGCATTTCGTCGCTATCCGGATAGAGCTGCTGGACGATGGCGCGGCCCAGTGCAATGCGCACCTGGGCGGTGAGCAGCAAGGGGTCCTGATTGCGCGGCGCATGTTCGGCGAGGGTTTCAATGATGGTTCTCATGTCGCGAATATTGACGCCTTCCTCAAGCAGATTCTGCAACACGCGCTGAAGCGTAGACAGCGGCAGTTGTTTGGGTACCAGGTCTTCAACCAGCTTGGGGGATTCGGTCGCAATGTGATCCAGCAATGCCTGGGTTTCCTGGCGCCCCAGCAGTTCAGCGGCATGCGACAGAATGATGTGGTTCAGATGAGTCGCCACCACCGTACTGGCATCGACCACGGTGTAGCCAAATACATGGGCCTGCTCCCGCAACCCGGCCTCGATCCACACGGCCGGCAGACCGAAGGCCGGATCCTGGGTTGGGGTGCCAACCAGTTGTCCGGAAACGCGCCCTGGATTGATGGCCAGATACATGCCCGGAAAGGCCTCGCCATTACCGATGGCCACGCCCTTGAGCGTCAGGCGGTAGGCGTTGGGGCGAAGCTCCAGATTGTCGCGAATATGCACCGGCGCGGAAAGAAAGCCGATCTCTTGCGCAAACTTCTTGCGCAGACCGCGAATGCGTTTGAGCAATTCGCCATCCTGTCCCCGGTCCACCAAGGGAATCAGGCGATAGCCCACTTCAAGGCCAAGAACGTCTACCGGCGCGACATCCGACCAGCTTGCCTCGACATTTTCCGGCGCTGCGGCAGCCTGCTGTTCGGGTGCCGCGACCTCGCTCGCTCGCCCGGCGACAGCCGACTTTGTCATCATTCGCCAAGCGAGGAATCCCAGAATCGATCCAAGCATCAGAAAGACAAAATTGGGCATGCCGGGAATTAGCCCGAGGATTCCCAGAATGGCGGCCGTGATGGCAAGGATCATCGGATTGCCGAACAACTGCGCCACCAGTTGCTGGCCAATGTCCTGCCCGGTGGCGACTCGCGTTACCACCAGACCGGCCGCCGTGGAAATGATCAACGCCGGAATCTGCGCCACCAGGCCATCGCCAATCGTCAGCAGGGTGTAGGTCTTGGCGGCATCCCCAGCGGACATGTCGTGCTGAATGACACCAATGATCAGACCACCGACGATGTTGATGAACAGGATCAGTATCCCAGCCACTGCGTCGCCGCGAACAAACTTCGAGGCACCATCCATGGATCCGTAAAAATCAGCTTCCTGCGCGACCATGGCGCGACGTTTGCGCGCTTCGTCCTCGCCGATCAACCCGGCATTCAGATCGGCATCGATGGCCATCTGCTTGCCCGGCATCGCGTCGAGGGTAAAGCGCGCCGTGACTTCGGCAATGCGACCGGCGCCCTTGGTGATCACGATGAAGTTGATCAGGGTCAGGATGATGAACACGACAATACCGACCGCATAATTACCGCCGACCAGGAAGTGGCCGAAGGCTTCGATGACCTTGCCAGCGGCGTCCGGGCCATTGTGACCATGCAGCAGAACAATACGCGTCGACGCCACGTTGAGCGACAGGCGCAGCAACGTCGTCACCAGCAATACCGTGGGAAATATCGAGAAATCCAGCGGCTTCATGGTGTACATCGCCACCAGCAGCACCATGACCGAGATCGCAATGTTGAAGGTGAAGAAAACATCCAGCACGAATGGTGGCAGCGGCAGCACCATCATCGACAGGATGAGGACGATGAGCAACGGCGCCAGCATCTGGCGGATGTTCATTCGTTCGAGAAATCCCTGAAGGGTCAATGTATCGTTCATTCAGGAATACCTGGATCCATGCCCTCCGGCACGGCGATTGCGGCAGGCGCCACCGGCGGCAGAATATCTCCCGCGGACAGCGCAAACTGATTCAACTGATACACATAGGCCATGACCTCGGCCACGGCGGTATACAACTGCGACGGGATCTGGTCGCCGACATCCGCATGGCGGTACAGCGCCCGCGCCAAAGGTGGCGCTTCGAGTACTGGCACCTGGTTTTCGCCCGCCAGATCGCGAATCCGCTGAGCGATAAGATTCATGCCCTTGGCCACCACGGTCGGTGCGCCCATCGTGCCGCTCTCGTATTTTAGAGCTACCGCGAAATGGGTCGGGTTGGTCACCACCACGTCAGCCTTCGGCACTTCGGTCATCATGCGGCTGCGCGCCAGCTCGCGCTGCTGACTGCGAATGCGCGCCTTGAGGTGTGGATCGCCCTCGCTTTCCCTAGCTTCCCGCTTCAGTTCCTCGTAGGTCATCTTCAGCCGGTCATGGTACTGCCAGAGCTGAAAAGGAACATCGATTGCGGCGATAAAAGCAACGCCTGCAACGAGGCCGACAAAGCTGTAAAGCAAAACCTGAACAAAGGAAATCAGCGCGGTTTCAATCGGCTGACCGAGCAGGGCAAACAGGCGGTCCTGCTCGTGCTTGACCACCCAATACAGAACACCGCCAATCAGCAGCGCCTTGAGCACCGCCTTGACCAGTTCGGCCACGCTTTGCCATGAAAACATGCGCCCCAGGCCCTTGATCGGATCGATCCGATTGAAGTCCAACTGAAAGGCTTTTGGAGAAATCACTCCGCCGCCAATCATGAACGGTGTAACAATCGCCGCCGCGATGGCAAGAAGGAAAATCGGCCCGGCGATGACAAACGCCTCCACCGTCAACGCAAGCGCCGAACCGGTCATCAATGAGGTATCAAAAGCGGCTTCGCGGCTAAAGCTCAAGCCATGTCGCAACAGGCCCGACGTACGCTGCGAGAACCATCCGCCGAGAACCCAGAATGCTCCCGCCCCCGCCGCCAGCACCATGAAGGCCATCAATTCGCGCGACTGCGGAACATTACCCTCTTCGCGCGCCTGTTCAAGACGCCGCGATGACGCGGGTTCTGTTCGTTCGAGATCGCTTTCTTCAGCCACGGAGGTTCTCTCTCATACCGGCAATTATTGCCGCCGGCAAAGGCAGAGAACCCGTGAACAGGCGCCGAAACCCCCGTTATTTATATCCCTGCGAAACGCGAGAACGGTATCCTCGCGATAGAGAACTACTTATGAGCAACCACTATTCCTGTTGCAGTGGTTTCTGCAGCGTCACGCTGCCGCGAGTTTCTCGATCGGAATGAAGGAAGAGCGCGGAACGCCGCGGCCATCGCCGAAAGCCCCGAGGACTTCCTTCATGTCAAGAATCAATACGATCTGCCCATTCGAGAGCGTGGTAACGCCGGCAACGCCCTTGGGACGGAAATCATCGAGTGACTTGATCACTGCATCTTCACGCCCCATGAAACCGTCGATGGCGAGAATGAACGTATGTTCAGCCATCTGCATCAGGACGCCGTACTCGGGAACCAGGTCGGTCGCCCAACCCAGCAGGTGGCTGAGCGGATACATCGGCATGACCTCGCCGCGAACCACCATGGTGGCGCAACCGCCTACCTCCTGCACGGCCTCGATCTTGATCGGCAGGATTTCCCTGACCATCGACAGCGGCACCGCGAATGGCTGCTCGCCCAGCTTCACCAACAGCACCGGCAGAATTGCCAACGTCAGTGGCAGCGAGATGATGAAGGTCGACCCCTTCCCCTGCACACTCCTTATCTCAATCGAGCCATTGAGTTTCTGAATGTTGGTCTTGACCACATCCATGCCAACGCCGCGCCCGGACACGTCGGACGCCACGTCCTTGGTCGAGAAGCCTGGCAGCAAGACGAGATTGAAGCTCTGCCGCTCATCCATCGTGTTGGCTTCTTCATCGGTGATGATGCCCTTTTCAAGAGCCTTGGCGCGCAACTTTTCCGGATTCATTCCCTGGCCGTCATCAGAGACGAGGAGGATGATGTGATCGCCTTCCTGGCGGGCCTCAAGTCGGACCTGGGACTTCTCCGGCTTGCCTGCCGCGCGCCGGTCTTCGGTCGACTCGACACCATGGTCGACGGCATTGCGGATCAAATGGATGATCGGGTCGGACAAGTCCTCGATCATGGTCTTGTCAATTTCCGTCTCTTCACCCACCAGCACGAGTTCGACATCCTTGCCCAGACTGCGGGCAAGGTCACGCGCGATGCGCGGATACTTCTGGAACAGGCGACCAACCGGCTGCATGCGGGTTTTCATTACCGCGTTTTGCAAATCCGACACCAGCAGATCAAGCTGGCTCACCGCCTGATCAAGTGCGTTAAGCGTCTCCGTATCCGAACGACCATTGAGAATATCCGAACGCAATGCATTCAGACGATTCTTGGTCAGGCCGATCTCGCCCGACAGGTTGAGCACCTGGTCAAGCCGCGTGGTATCGACCCGAATTGAGTTGTCTCGCGTCTTCTCCGTTTCGCGACGACCCACCGGAACCTGCGCTCCCGGCTTGTCGACCGCACGACGCCCAACGGCGGCCTTGATGATTTGCTCCGGCGTCTCGCCGCTGACATCGTGACTGAGAGGCGCCGACGCCGTCACGCCCGTTGCCACCATCGCCGCCGCCGGCTCGGCCGCAGCCGTCACGGCGCTGAAGAGATTGTTCCAGTCGGGACCGCCAGCAGCAGCACTCGCTGCCGGGGCAGCGACGGCAACGACAGGGACCACAACGGAAGCCAGCGGCTCCCCGGCCAGGGCGGCCTTGAGTCTCGCCAGAACAACCGGATCGGCAGGATCGGGCTGCGTACCGTGCTCCAGCATGGTGAACATGTCACGCACCCCGGCCGTGGCGGCCATGATCACGTCCATGAGTTCGCCGGTGATGCCTAGCTCGCCATTACGCAAGCGGTCAAAAAGGTTTTCCGTTAAATGGCACAGTGTGACCAGTTCGGTTGCATTAAGAAAACCTGCGCCACCCTTGATGGTGTGAAATCCACGAAAAATCTCATTGAGCAAGGCGTGATCCGTCGGATTCTGCTCAAGATCAACCAACTTGTTGTCGACCCCTGACAAAAGATCGCCGGCCTCCACCAGAAAATCCTGGAGCAGGTCTTCCATTCCCTGAAAGTCGCTCATATCCATCTCCTTAGCGCGACTTCAGTGCAGGCTAAAGCGCGCGAAGCGCGCGCGACGCCGAAACTAAAATCACTCATTGCTGTCTCCCTGGCAAGCCGCAGGATTCCATATCGTTCCGGGTGGAATCAGAACCCCAGACTCTCCAATAGGTCATCTACCTGCGTCTGACTCGTCACCACGTCGCTACGTCCCGCTGAACTGATAACCGGACCATTGAGCAGGCCCGCCGGAGCCTCGGCCTTGCGCTGCTCCGGCATGGCCTCAATCAATAAGCTTAGCAGTTGCGTCTCCATGTTCTGCACCACATCCACCACTTTCTTGATCACCTGCCCCGTCAGATCCTGAAAATCCTGAGCCATCATGATTTCCATCAACTGGTCGTTGGTGATTTTCAGCCTGGATGGCGCTTCCGAAAAATAAGCCCGCGTGTCGGTCGCCAGCATCTTGAACTCATCCACCGACAACTGATTGGCAAACATCCTGTCCCAGCGCTTCGACATCGCCTCGGATCGTCCGATCAACTCATCCTGAATCGGCTTGGCTATATCGGCCGCATTCAATACCTTGGACGCGGCTTGCTCCGTCATCTGGGCTATATAGGTCAGTCGCTGACGGGCATCCGGAATCTGGTTCGCGGTATCCGCCAACATTTTGTCCACACCCAGCCCGCGCAGGCTGTCATGCAGTTGCCGTGCCAAATGGCCCAAGCGATTGAACACCACTTCCTCATGCGGACTATCGTCCGTGTTGCCCGATACCGGGCCGACCGGGGGAGCTACAGGCTGAGCCTGGGCAACGCTATCGAACAGGGCTTGCAAGTCATCCGAATCGCCAGCCGAATCCGGACGCGCCGGCGGTGGCGGCGGCGCGGGCGGCGAACCGGCGGCAATGCTGTCAAACAAGGCCTGAAGGTCTTCGGAATCACTTCCATCGTCTGCTTTGATCGGTTTTGCCATCATGCCCTATTCCGGATCGACCGGCGCCCTCAGGCGCCTTGCCCCATCTTTTCAAAAATTTTGGCCAACTTGTCATTCAAGGTGGCCGCAGTGAAGGGTTTGACGATATAGCCGGAAGCACCCGCCTGAGCTGCAGCGATGATGTTTTCCTTTTTCGCCTCCGCCGTGATCATCAGAAACGGCAAATGCCTTAGTGCCGGATTCGCTCGTACAGACTGCAACAGCGTCAACCCGTCCATGTTAGGCATATTCCAGTCCGATACTACAAACTCAAAACCGCCCCCCTGCAGCTTGCTCAAGGCCACCGCACCATCCTCGGCCTCGTCGACATTCGTATACCCCAGTTCCTTGAGCAAATTGCGCACAATCCTGCGCATGGTCGAAAAATCGTCGACCACCAGAATCTTCAGTTTGCCGGGTTCAATCGCCATGCATCCCCCGCCCGATCAGTCGCGAACGGATTTCATCAACAGCGGACGCAGGGTGTCTGCCAGCGCTTCCGAGTCAAACTTTGCCACGTAGGCATCCACCCCCACGCTCTTGCCCATCGCCCGGTTCGCTTCGGATGAAAGCGATGAATGCATTACAACGGGAATGCCCGCAAAACGTGAGTCCGACTTGATGTGCCGGGTCAGCACATAGCCGTCCATTTCCGGCATCTCGGCATCCACCAGAATCAGGTTAACCTCGTCGCTCAAACTTTCCCCGGTCTGCTGGGAATGTGTCGCCATGCCTAAAAGCCGAGTCCATGCCTCCATGCCATTTTGCGCATGCTTGTGCTTGACGCCCAGTTTGTCCATGACTTCGGCAATCTTCTTGCGCGCCACGGCGGAATCATCGACAAAGAAGACATTGAAACTTTCAGCGTCCTGCATGCGCTCAATCTGACCGATCACCGCCTCGCCGAAGGTATTCGCCATGATCTGCTCGACATCGACGATCGACACAAGATTGCCATTGGGCAGTTCGGTAATGGCCGTAATGTAGGCATGCGAGCCACTGGTCACGGACTCAGGCGCGCGCACCTTGTCCCAATCGACCCGAATGATCCGGTCGACACCGTGCACCAGAAAACCGAGCGTACGCTTGCTGTATTCGGTAACCATCATCGAGCCGCCCCGGATGGCGGGGGCATCGGCCAGATTCATGACAGTCGACAAGGAGAGAACCGGGATGACGGTGCCGCGCAGGCTGATCAGGCCTTCGACCCCACCCGGCATATTCGGCGCCCTGGTGATGATCGGCGTCTGGCTAACCTCGCGCACCTTGAACACATTGATGCCGAATGTTTCGTGGGTTCCCAGCGAAAACAGCAGGATCTCCATCCGGTTCGAACCAGCAAGCTTGGTGCGCGCGTCGACGTTTTCCATCAACGAACGGCTGTTCGAATCGGCACCCGCGTGAGTCTGGATGGAGTTCATATCAACTGGCCTCTCCGTTCAGTTTGTGGTGGCAACTACAGGCTTGCGCCCGAGCAGCAGTCGCTCAAGCGTTTCCGCCAAGCGGTGAGGTTCAAACTTCGGCACATACTCATCGACGCCCACGGAATGGCCCAACTGCTGGTTGGACATTGATGACAGCGAGGAATGCATGATGACCGGTATACCGGCAAAGCGCGGATCAGCCTTGATGGTCTTGGTCAGCAGATAGCCGTCCATTTCCGGCATCTCGACATCGGTGAGTACCAGTTGCACGTAGTCTTTGACAGGCTTGCCGGCGCTTTCGGCAAGGGTGGCGATACGCTGCAACTCCTCCCATGCGGCGCGCCCATTCACGGCGCTGATGTGCTTCACACCCAATACAGCCAAGGTACGTTCGATCTGGCCGCGCGCCACGGATGAATCGTCGGCGAACAGTATGGTGAGATCGTCGCGACCAAGCGGCATTATGCCGTTGAATATCATGGCGTCATCTTCCTTCGCGGTCTCGGCCAGAACTCGCTCGACATCCAGCATCATCACCAGGCGATCATCCTGCAACTCGGTGACCGCCGTCACCAGCCCCCCCAGATTGGACGTCAACATTTGCGGCGGGACACGCATTTGCGCCCAATCGAGACGCAGGATCGTATCGACGGACTCCACCAGAAAGCCCTGGGTCTTGCCGTTGTATTCGGTCACGATCATGATGTCGCGCGGACTGTCCGGCTGCATGCCGATGTAGTCCGCCAGATCGACCACGGGAACAAGGGCACCGCGCAAACTGACCATGCCTTTAACGGCAGCCGGCATATCGGGCGCCGAGGTAATCGGCGGCGTACGCATTACCTCCCGAACCTTGAAGACGTTGATACCGAAGGTTTCGCGACGGCCCGTCCGATTGTCCAAACCGAGAGCGAACAGCAATATCTCCAGCTTGTTGGTTCCAGCCAGTCGAGTCCGAGCGTCAATGTTGTTGAAGAGTTCCGACATTTGCGAGCCTTTCAGCGCTGGCGGCTGCGAAAACGAGCCCCTCGCGCGAGGGGCAATATTACGCCATTTTTAGTTACGGCATAACCTAAAGGTTAGCCTCTTATGAAACTGCGTTTTTCTGCGGAAGCGCCCTCCAAAGGCTGCGAGGTCCGATCCTGACAACAAACTCACTCGGTGCGATAACCGATCCGCACCCCCCCCCAATGACGGCCTTTGACATAAACCGGCGCCGAAATGTCATGCAGGATTTCACCCGTATCTCGCCGGTACGTTTGCAACAGGAAAGGGATTTCGTGGTCGCCACAACGCTTGCCGACCGAATCGGCAAAAACGCGCTTGGTGCGGTTGTCCGCAAAATCCTTCTGCTCGTTGCCGGTGAGAGGCCGGCAATAACGGTTGTTGTGCGTCGGCACATAGCCGCGCCGGTCGCAGGCGATCGAATAGGTCACTTCCTTGTGACCATCCAGCACGGGCTCCTGAATCGCCGGCAACAGCTTGTCGCAAAAAGCGTCGAACTTGGTATGAAATTTTTGCGGCTTGGTATTCGGAATCGGCACATAGTTCTGATCGAACAGATCATCCAGCTTGATCTGGCCGCGATCAACAGCATCCGAAAAGGCCTTGGACATTGTCCTCGCCAGCGCCTGTGCCACGTCAGGCATGCGTTCGTGCACCTGGAGCGCCTGCTCGCCGGCCGCGCCCAGCTTGAAGATGCTGCCAACTTCCTGCAGGTTCATGGCGAGATAATCGAGCTGAGTAGCCTCGGCGAGGGTATTCTCCGAGCACTCGGCATTATTGTCGGCCAAACTCATAATGTTGGTCACGTGTTCCGCAATGGCGGAGGTCTTCTGACTTTGCTCGTACATGGTGCGAGCGATGGTAGCGACCTGGTTCTGCGTCTCCTGCGCGCCATCATTGATCTGGCCGAGTGCCTCGGCGGCTTGATGCGCCAGTTGAGCACCGTTGGTTGCCTGCAAGGATCCAGCCTTGATGGTGGAGATGGCGTGACTCGTTTCGGTCTGGATAGCATCGATCACCGAACTGATTTCACGTGTGGCGGCGGTGGTGCGCTCGGCAAGTTTACGAACTTCATCCGCCACCACTGCAAATCCGCGCCCCTGTTCGCCAGCCCGCGCCGCCTCGATGGCGGCATTGAGCGCCAGCAGGTTGGTTTGGTCGGCGATATCGTGGATTACCTTGACGATTCCGGAAATTTGCGCTGAACGCTCCCCGAGTACTCCCACCACCTGCGCCGACTGTTCGACCGAGGTGGCGATACGCTCTATCTCGGCGGCGGCATCACGGACGATGGCGGCGCCTCGCGAAGAGTGCTCAACCGACGCGAGGGCAATCTGCGAGGTTTCCTCGGCACGCCCGGCGGTATCGTTCATGCCCCCCGCCATTTCGGCGCAGGCGATGGCAGCGGCCTCTGCCGCTTCATTCTGCCGCTCTGAGCTTGACTTCGTTTCACGTGCTTCGGCAATCAGCATCTGAGCGGCCTTCGCCAACTGATTGGAATTGAACAATACCCGCGGGATGATGCCTTGGAAACTCACCATCAACTCATTGAAAGCAGCGGCGACGCCAGCCACCCTGGAAGTCGGCGGAACGATCACCCTGCGCGCCAGATCGCCATCGTTGATGATCGTACCAAGCACTTCGCGCATGTGGTTCATCGGACCGGCGACAGTGAAATTGAAGTGCAGGGCCGGCACTGCGGCGACCACAAGCCCAAGCCCCAGCAATAGCAGGATGACATCCATGCCGAGAGCGCCTCCCGCGTAACCGACGACACCCGCTCCACCGCCGACGACGATCAGTCCAACAGCAATAGACACCCATGGCACACGAGACACTAGTCCGGTCATCCCACTCTCCCCTTTGAATCCGGTCATCTCACCCGCCTCTTGAGTTCACCCATTTGGACATACGTACCAAATCTCATACTCAAGTGCCGGGCGGCGCCAACGAGCCGAGTATAGCCCGAATTCAGAGCCACCCGACTCAGTCCGCGACCGCGCGCTTGGTCGGTTGGCGCAGCTTTGCGACTATTCGACCAGGCATCTCGCCGAGGCCGGCAACGTCGTCCAACGCACCGACTTCCGCTGCCTCTCTCGGCATCCCATAGACAACACAAGACGCCTGATCCTGGCCGATAGTCCACGCTCCGGCCTGGCGCATGGCGAGCAGACCCTGCGCACCGTCCTTGCCCATGCCGGTAAGAATTACTCCCAGCGCATTTTGCCGAACCTGCTCGGCCATCGAAAAGAACAGCACGTCGACGGCAGGTCGATGACGATTCACCGGTGGCTCCCGGGAAAGCTCCAGAACAAACCCACCCCCATTTTTCCTCACCCGCATGTGCGAATGGCCCGGCGCCAGATAGGCCGTGCCGGACTGAAGGCGCTCGCCGCCCTGGACTTCAATCACCGTCAGTTTCGACAGGCTATTGAGTCGCTTGGCGAAGGACGGCGTAAAGTTTTCCGGCATATACTGGACCATGACAATCGGCGGCATTTCCTCCGGCAGCGAACAGAGCACTTCCTTGATCGCCTCGGTGCCGCCGGTGGAGGCGCCGATGGCGATCACTCTCTCGCTCAGCAGGCGCGATGAGAAGCTGCCCCTGGACTGCACAAGAGTCGGCGCTGGCGGCGCGGCGGCGCGTGTTCTCAACTTCAGGCGCGCACCGCTCGCGGCACGAATCTTGTCGCGAATGTCCTCCGCATAGTCTTGCGGCAGGGAAATGCTGTCCATTCCCGGCTTGGTCACATAATCGACGGCGCCCAGATCCAGCGCCTTCAGGGTGGCCTCGGAACCAGCAGCCGTAAAAGAGGAAATCATGATCACCGGCATGGGTCGCCAGCGCATCAGATGCTCGAGAAATTCAAGGCCATTCATGCGCGGCATTTCGACGTCGAGGGTCAGTACGTCAGGGTTCAGCGTCTTGATCATTTCGCGCGCCACGACGGGATCCGGCGCGGCGCCCACCACTTCAAGATCGGGCGCGGCATTGATGATCCTGGTCAGCGCCGCGCGGATCATCGCGGAATCGTCAACGATAAGTACCTTGATGGGCATGGCTTCCTCGGGAATGGTTCTATGTCGCGCGCTGCCTGACGAATCCGGCAGCCACGATCAGATGATCCTTCGCGCCGATGCCGAAGCGGGCCGGTCGGCCCGCTCGTATACTGTCCGCCCAAGGGAACGAAACAGATCGGCGGCGTGCAGAAAGCTCTCGGAATGGCCGGCAAACAACAGGCCGTCTTCACGCAGCAAAGGAACAAATTTCTTGAGAATCGCGTACTGCGTCGGCTTGTCGAAATAGATCATGACGTTGCGACAGAACATGACGTCAAACTGGCCTTGCAGCGAAAGGCGTGCGTCGAGCAGGTTGATGCGCGTGAAGCTGAGCAGCTTCTGCAGTTCCGGTCGCACCCGCACGGAACCGGTCTGTGCGCCGCCGTCCTTGACGAAAAAACGATGCAAACGATCCGCACCGAGCTTCTCCACCCGCTCCATGGAATAGACGCCCGTCTCCGCCGTCGCCAGCACGTGGGTGTCAATGTCGCTGGCGATGATCGCAACCGGCGGCGTCAGCGTATCGAAGGCCTCGCAGGCAGTCATGGCCAGCGTATAAGGCTCTTCTCCGGTCGACGCGGCGGAACACCAGATGCGCACCGGGCGATGCTTCGCCTCGCGCAAATAGCGAATCAGAATTTCAAAATGATGCGCCTCGCGGAAAAACGAAGTGAGATTGGTCGTCAACGAATTGACAAAGATCTCCCACTCCGCTTTGTCACTCGACTCGAGGCGCGCCAAATACTGCTCGAAGGTGCTGTAACCAAGCGCACGCAAGCGTCGCGCCAGCCGGCTGTAGACCATATCCTGCTTGATCGGCGCCAGAAAGATGCCGGCATGCTGGTGGATCAGCGTGCGTATGCGCTCGAAATCGGCAACGGTAAAGTGGAATTCACGGTCGTGCTGGATCATGTTCTCGTTAAGCAAGGAAGGCATGCCGCTGAACTATCCAGGTCCAACAAGGAACCGGATCGAGCAACGCTCCGACAGGCGAAAAACTCGGAAAGGCCGACTTTCACCCGGTCTCAGCGGCCTGCTGGGGCGGCTGGGGCGCCGGGGCTTTGGGTTTCGATCTCTGGCGCGTTCTCGACCTCCGTTTGCCGACCGTCGGCGAGAATCGCTTCCTCGGTGCGCTTGTTCATGACAATGATACTGATGCGGCGGTTGTTCGGACTGTAGGGATCCTGCTTGTCGTAGAGCACGGTCGAAGCGAGGCCGACAACGCGCATGATCTTGGTGTCAGCCATGCCGCCCGCCACCAACTCGCGACGGGAAGCATTGGCACGGTTGGTCGACAGTTCCCAGTTGCCAAAGCCGCGCTCGCCACCGGCAAACGGCTGCGCGTCGGTGTGGCCGGAAAGGCTGATGTGGTTCTCGACCCTGTTCAGCGTCTTGCCGATTTCCCGCAGAATCACACGGGTATAAGGCTTGACTTCGGAACTCGCCGAATCGAACATCGGCCGGTTCTTTTCATCCACTATCTGAACGCGCAATCCCTCGGTGGTGATGTCCAGCAGCATCTGGTTCCTGAACTGGCTGAGCGCCGGACTGGCGTCAATCAGTGCTTCGAGCTCGCCTTTCAGGCTTTCCAGCCTGGTCTGTTCAACCCGCTCATAATCCGCCTTGAGGCGTTGCAGATTGATGGTCTTCTTCTCCGCCACGACATCGCCTCTCTTGACCTGTCCGTACGTCGCGGTCAAATCCCGGCCACCGCCGGCAATTACAGAGGAAGAATCGCCCGAACCCGATCCGCCGCCCATCGCAACCTTCATGGGATTCTGAAAGAACTCGGCGATGCCGTTCAGATCCCCCTGCGAGGTCGAGCCCAGCAGCCACATCAGCAGGAAAAAGGCCATCATGGCGGTGACGAAGTCGGCGTAGGCAATCTTCCAGGCTCCGCCGTGCGCCGCGCCGCCGCCCCTCTTGATTTTTTTTACGACGATCGGTTGCTGGGTGTCATCACTCATCGTCGGTCACTCGTACAAACAAGGGGCAGCCCCTACTTGTGCTTGCGTTCCTTGAGGTCGGATTCAAGTTCGAGGAAGCTTGGCCGGTCGCCCGAGTAAAGGACTTTGCGCCCGAACTCGACAGCCACCTGCGGCGCATAGCCGTTCATGCTTGCCAGCAGAACGGACTTGATAACCTGAAATATCTTTCCTTCCTCTTCGCACTTCTGCTCCAACTGGCCTGCAACCGGCGCCACAAAACCGTACGAAACCAGAATGCCAAGGAAGGTGCCGACCAGGGCACCGCCGATCATCTTGCCGAGTATGGCCGGCGGCTGGCCGACCGAGCCCATGACGTTCACCACGCCCATCACGGCCACGATGATGCCGAACGCCGGCACTGCATCGGCCAGCTTCGACATCACATGCGCCGGCACATGAGCCTCCTGATGATGCGTCTCGATTTCGATGTCCATCAGATTCTCGATTTCGAAGGCATTAAGATTGCCGCCGACCATCATGCGCAGATAGTCGCAGATGAATTCCATGACATGATGATCATGCTGGATGGCGGGATACTTGCCGAAAATGGCGCTGCTTTCGGGCGTCTCGATGTCGGCCTCGACCGACATCAGCCCCTCCTTGCGCACCTTCGAGAGCACCTCGTAGAGCATGGCCAGCAGATCCATGTACAGCGCTTTGTTGAGATGCGAGGGCTTCAACACTCCGGGCAAGGCCTTGAGGGTCGAGCTGATCGCCTTCTTGCCATTGCCCGCGATGAAGCCGCCAATGGTCAGGCCGACAATCGCCAGATACTCCATCGGTACGAACAATGCCGCCAGACTGCCGTGAACGGCGTAAGTGCCGACCGATGCCAACAGAACGATCACGTACCCAACGATCAGTAACATCTCTTGCTATACCTTGAACTATTGTTTTTTGTTTTGCCGACGGACGGAGGCTTCGCCCGACCATATTCAAGGCGTAATCATAGCGGCAAATCGGCGACCCGCACCAATCGAAGATCAAAACGAAGTTCGGTCGCGGCTATCCGGAGACTTGGCAAGGGCTTCATGCTGTCAGGCGCGGCAGCCAGAACCAGGAGTTCCCGAAGGGACGCGCCGCGCTGGCGCTGGCGAGACGCCAATGGATGTCGCTGCACGGAACGCGCCAAATACGACGAGCCCTTCCGCAGTGGCGGAGGGGCGCGTCTGGAAACGCCGAAGAGCCGCCGAGCGAGCCGCCCGGCGACGCGTCACGCTGCGGCGATGGCTGCGCTTGCAGCGGCTTCGGCCGCGCGCCGCGTCTTGCCGGCGCGCGCCGGCATGTGGCACAGGCCGCACACGTAGCCACGGGTAGGATCGTAGGCATGGGCGACAAACTCGCCGCCGCATTCCCGACACGTGGCCATTTGCAGCATGCTGGCATCGAAAAACCGCACCATGGTCCATGCCCGCGTCAGCGACAGCACGGTATCCATGCCGCCGCGCTTGATCTGGTCAAGGTACATCCGGTACGACTTGATGATCAGTTCCAACCCCCTCAACTGCGTATGCGACTTGAGGAAGCGGTAGTAGGCCATGAACAACGAGGCGTGAATGTTCGGCTGCCAGGTCATGAACCAGTCGGTGGAGAATGGCAGCATGCCCTTGGGCGGCGACTCGTGGCGAACTTCCTTGTACAGCTTGAGCAGCCGCTCGCGCGAAAGATTGGTTTCCACCTCCAGCAGTTGCAGGCGGGCGCCGAGTTCGATCAACTCGATCGCCAGACCAATATCCTTCGCTTCTATGATGACAGACTTGTTGCGCATGTGGAGCCTCCGCGGGTTGACGCTTGACGTTGAATGACAGTCTGGGGACCTGGCCTCAGGACATCGTCGCGACCGGCCTGCCGGCGGCAAGAATCGCGGCATGCAGATGTCCCACGCCGCGATCACGTTCGTGATTGGCGAGAAGATCCAGCAGCAGGGTGTCTTCAAAGCGGAAGTTGCACAGCAACATGTCCGAGCTGGCCATTTTCAGAACCTGGCCCGGCGTCAGGCGCCCAAGCACATCGGCAATCCCTTCACTGATGCCCAGACGAAAAATGGCCCCTTCGCGATCCGAACGAACCATGTTCTGCGCCAGCATCAGATAGGAGAGATTGACTTCCTTTATGTCATTGTAGGTGTCGGTCGATTTCATCATGCACTCCTGGTGAGCGCCGATCAGGCCCGAATTGGAGCCCGAATCACGGCAGGTACATGATCACACAGGCCATGACAAGAAAGAAATCAATGGAAAAACCATTGTGTTGTAAGAATTAGATACCAACGCTTTGTAAGTAAAAACATTACAAATGTACAATAACATATTGTTTATTATAATATTTGTCGTCACATTTTTTCTGTAAATGGGGCTTCCCGCAATTGCCGCGTTTGCCTGTCACGAGAATAAATATACCTTAAACAATGAGGTAGCAGGTGGAGCTTCAGTGAAGTCTCATGTCGATGCCGACAGGCTCCCCGCCGAAGCAAAAGCGCGTCAATTGGCGCGCTAGAATGTCGCCATGGATCCGGCCATGAACTTTTGCAGCGCCTGCGGCGCACCCGTCACGTTGCAGATACCGACCGGTGATTCCCTGCCGCGCCATGTATGCGATGCCTGCGGGGCAATTCATTACCGCAACCCCCGACTGGTGGTCGGCGCCCTGCCCGAGTGGGAAGATCGCGTTCTACTTTGCCGACGGGCGATCGAGCCGCGCCACGGCAAGTGGACGCTGCCGGCGGGGTTCATGGAAAATGGCGAAACCGTGGCCGAGGCCGCCCTGCGGGAAACGCTGGAAGAAGCCTGCGCCCGCATCGATCTGGGCGAAATGTACACCCTCATCAGCGTGCCGTACATTCATCAGGTGCATGTCATCTACCGCGCGCGACTGCTCGATCTCGACTTCGCCGCCGGCGCGGAAACCCTTGAACTACGGCTGTTCAAAGAAAATGAAATTCCCTGGGACGAAATCGCCTTTCGCACCATCGGCATCACCCTGAAACACTACTTCGCGGATCGCCGTACCGGGAACTACAGCTTTCATACCGAAGACCTGATGGCGCCGCCGAATCACCCTGCGCGCTGATTATTCGTCATCGAGGTTGAAGACCACCGGCAGCACCACGGCGAACGCCTTGCCGCGCAAACTCTCGGGCAAACGCGCGCGCAGGGCGCCGGCATCGATCATTGCCAGCGCGGCCTGATCCAGAGATTCACGTCCGCTGGAACGGTCGACCGTGGCGGCGCGCGGTCGACCGTCGCCGCCCACTTCGACGCGAATGGCGGCGCTGCCCGTCCAACTCGAGGCCATCGCCTGCGCCGGATAGCGCTTGAAGCGCCGCGCCTGGGTGGCCACCGCCAGCCGATAGCCGCGCAGACCATCCATCGCCTCGCCAGTCGCATTGACCTCGGTGACGAACGAAGCGCCGCTCGATCCAGGCGCCACGGCAAGCGGTTTCGACGCCACGACGGGGACCGGCTCCGACACGGGCGCGGGCTTCAGGGCAGCATCTGACGGCGCCGGCAACGCCAGCGGAACCGAAGACGGCCCCGCCTGCTCCAATACGGGAGGTGCAGGTTTTGGTGCGGGCGTTGCAACAGTCGGCGCTGGCGGTTCGGCGCGCGGCGGTTTGGCCGGGATTGATTCCACCAGCGGCTGTTGCGGCGCGCGCAAGGTGGCTTGCAGCGCCGAAGGCGTATCCTTCGTCAGAACGCGCAAACTGGCGGGCCAGAAGATCAGCAGGTGCACAACAAGCGAGACGACGAGGGCATAACGCAGCCGCCGCGTCGTTAATCCCCTCAACTCCAAGCTATGAAAAGTCATTGCGCTCTGCTAAATTCCTGCCGATACGGGATTCTATAGAGATGAGAAGCCATCCGCTGATTCTTACCCTCGACCAGCACGGTGTTCCCCACCGCTGGGTGAATTGGCAGCATGCCTGCATTTACGTCGCGCGCGACCTGGTCGCCTGGGACGCCGGCGATACGCATTTCGTTTTTTACGGCGGCACCAACCGCGCCACCGGCGAGCGCTCCGAACTGGCCACCAGCAGCATCATCGCCATTCGCGGCAAGGCACTGTCGGGCAAGTCCCTGCACCCGACCCCACCGCTGTCCAATCGCGAGCTGTTCCATCGCGACCGTCACATCTGCGCCTATTGCGCTCACGAGTTTTCATCCCAGCGGCTGACCCGCGACCATGTCCTGCCCGTCTCGCAAGGCGGGCGCGACACCTGGATGAACGTGGTCACCGCCTGCCGTCACTGCAACCAGACCAAGAGCGGACGCACCCCGGAGCAGGCGCGCATGGAACTGGTCTATGCGCCCTACGTGCCGAACAAGGCTGAATACCTGATCCTCTGCAACCGCAACATCCTCGCCGACCAGATGGATTTTCTCGCCCGTCACGTTCCATCGCAAAGCCGCGTGCGCGCGGTTTGATCTGAAATCGTGGCAGTGACCGGCATGGCGGCGAAGCCGCTGACTTCCTATCGCAAGTACTGGGCGCAACGCTTTGGCGTTGCCCCCTTCCTGCCCATGTCGCGCGCCGAAATGGACGTGCTGGGCTGGGACGAATGCGACATCATCCTGGTCACCGGCGACGCCTACATCGACCACCCCAGCTTCGGCATGGCGCTGGTCGGACGACTGCTTGAAGCGCAGGGCTTTCGCGTCGGCATCATCAGCCAGCCGGACTGGAAGTCGACCACCGATTTCAAGCGCCTCGGTCGACCGAAGCTGTTCTTCGGCATCACCGCCGGCAACATGGATTCGATGGTCAACCGCTACACCTCCGAGCGCAAGATCCGCTCGGACGATGCCTACACGCCGGGTGCGGGCGCCGACCGCCGGCCTGATCGCGCCGTGATCGTCTATTCGCAGCGCGCCCGCGAAGCCTTCCCCGATGTGCCGCTGGTGATCGGCGGCATCGAGGCCAGCTTGCGCCGCATCGCGCACTACGACTACTGGTCGGACAAGGTGCGGCGCTCGATTCTGCCGCACGCCAAGGCCGACCTGCTGCTGTTCGGCAACGCCGAGCGGGCGCTGGTGGAACTCGCCCACCGCCTCGCCAAAGGCGAGAAGATCGACGCCATCCGCGACCTGCGCGGCACCGCTTTCATGGCGCCGCCGGGCTGGCTACCGGGCGACGACTGGTCCGAAATCGATGAAACGGTCGCCGAGACAAAAGTCGGCGCTGGCAGTACGGCGATCAAGCGCGCAGTAAACCGCACTCACACAGCGATTCGCCTGCCCTCCTACGAACAGGTGCGCGACGACCCGGCGCTCTACGCCCACGCCTCACGCACCTTCCATCTCGAATCCAACCCCGGCAACGCCCGCGCCCTGATCCAGGCCCATGGCGAGGGTGCGGCCCGGCGCGACCTGTGGCTCAACCCGCCGCCGCTGCCGCTGACCACCGAAGAAATGGACCACGTTTTCGGTCTGCCCTACGCCCGCGCGCCGCATCCCGCCTATAACGCAAACTCGGGCGAGGCGCGCATTCCGGCCTGGGAAATGATCCGCTTCTCGGTCAACATCATGCGCGGCTGCTTCGGCGGCTGCACCTTCTGCTCGATCACCGAGCATGAAGGACGCATTATCCAGAGCCGCTCCGAGGACTCGATCCTGCACGAGATCGAGCAAATCCGCGACAAGGTGCCGGGCTTCACCGGCGTCGTCTCCGACCTCGGCGGGCCGACCGCCAACATGTACCGCATGGCCTGCCAGGACCCCAAAATCGAGTCCGTCTGCCGCCGCCTGTCCTGTGTCTATCCAGGCATCTGCGACAACCTCTCGACCTCCCACGCGCCGCTGATCGCGCTCTACCGCAAGGCCCGCGCGCTGCCCGGCATCAAGAAGATCCTGATCGGCTCCGGCCTGCGCTACGACCTCGCGGTGCGCTCGCCAGAATATGTCAAGGAACTGGTGGCGCACCACGTCGGCGGCTACCTGAAGATCGCGCCCGAGCATACCCGCGAAGGCCCACTGTCGAAAATGATGAAACCGGGCATGGAAAGCTACGAGCGCTTCAGGCAGATGTTCGAGAAGTTCTCGAAAGAAGCCGGCAAGGAGCAGTACCTGATCCCCTACTTCATCGCCGCCCATCCCGGCACCACCGACGAAGACATGCTGGAACTCGCGCTGTGGCTGAAGCGGAACAACTTCCGCCTCGATCAGGTGCAGACCTTCCTGCCGACGCCGCTGGCGCTGGCCACCGCGATGTGGCACACGGAGAAGAACCCGCTGAAAAAAGTCACGGCGGATTCCGAAGCCGTGGCCGTGGTGCGCGGCGGACGCCAGCGCAAACTGCACAAGGCCTTCCTGCGCTATCACGATCCGGAAAACTGGCCCCTGTTGCGCGAGGCGCTGAAAATGATGGGCCGCGCGGACCTGATCGGGCCAGGCAAGCGCCACCTGATCCCGGCCTGGCAGCCGACCGGCACGGCAACATCGTCATTGCCGCACGGCCACGCGACCCACAGCAGAACGCCGCCCGGAAAGTCGGCGCTGACGGTACGGCGAACAACGCCGTCCGCTCCCGCCAAGCCGGCCAAGAACCCGCCGACGCGCCGCCACCCGGACGTGCCGCGCCATCCGCTCTCGCGCCGCAAAGGGGGCTGAAGGCAGGGTCAGGGCGAAATACCGTGGGGAGTTGCAGCAGGTAGAATCCGTGGCGGAGAGGGTGGGATTCGAACCCACGGATGCCTTGCGACATCGCCTGATTTCGAGTCAGGTACATTCGACCACTCTGCCACCTCTCCGCGAGGCGCGGATTATACCTGCGAAGCGTCCGTCGATCACAGCCTTCACGGAGGGAAAGCGTTGTCGAAACTGCTTCGCCTGAACTGCTGTCTCGCGCTGGTCTGCCTGGCCGCCTGCACCCGCGTCGATCCGCCGGAAGTCGATGGCAAACTGGTCGTCGCGATCCGTGAAACGCCGGCTTTTTTCCAGCGCGAGGGAAGCACGACGAGCGGTTTTGAACATGACCTCGTCACGGCCTTTGCCGACAGCCTGGGTTTCAAGACGCAGTTCATCAATGCCGCCGATCCCTATGAACTGAACGACATGGCGCTTGGCGAGCGGGTGCATCTGGCCGCATCGATGCCGCTGGGAAACAGCCAACTGCAATACTCGACGCCAATCCGCACGGTTACCCAGTGGATCGTCGGGCACAACGATGTTCTCGGCCCGGAACAACTGTCCGACCTGGCCGGACGATCCGTCGAAGTGATGGCGGGTTCGCCGCTGGCGGACACGCTGCGCGGACTCGACGAGAAATCTCGCCCGCAGGTGGTCGAAGTGCCCGGCGCCAATGAAATGGGCCTGCTGGCGCGCGTCGCCGAGCACAAGGCGGAACTGGCCGCCGTGCATGAAATCCATCTCGATCTGGGCGTCAATTTCTACCCGGAGTTGAGGCCGCTGCTGCAACTGCCCGGCAAGCTGGAATTTGGCTGGGCCTTTGGCGGCGAAGGTGCCGCGGCGTTGCGTGCCAAGGCCGACGCCTTCATCGCCGAGGCCCGCGCCAACGGCACGCTGGCGCGCATTCACGACCGCTACTTCGGTCATATCAAGCGCATCAACGCAAACGGCATCACTCAGTTCCTCGACGACATGAGAATCAAGCTGCCGAACTGGCGCCGCGACTTTCAATCGGCGCAGGATCTGAGCGGCATCGACTGGCGCCTGCTCGCCGCGCTGGCCTACCAGGAGTCGCATTGGGATCCGCTGGCCACCTCGCCCACCGGGGTGCGCGGCATGATGATGCTGACCGAAGACACGGCCGATCACCTGCGCGTCAAGAACCGCCTCGACGCGCCGGAGAGCATCCGCGCCGGGGCTCTCTATCTGGCGGAACTGGTGGAGCAGGTGCCGGCCAGCGCAAAGCATCCGGATCGGCTGTGGCTGGCCTTGTCTGCCTACAACCTCGGCATGGGCCACTTTCGCGGCGCGCGATCCATCGCCAAGAGCATGAAGCGTAACCCGGACGTCTGGTACGACATGAAGCAGGTTCTGCCCCGCCTGGCGCGACCGGAAATCTATTCGCGACTGAAAAGCGGCGCCGCGCGCGGCGGCGAGGCGGTCATCATGGTCGAAAACATCCGCACCTACTACGACATCCTCGGTCGCTTCGAGCCGCCCTACGCTTCGCCCTACTCCGGCCAGTCGCCGCTCGCGAAAACTAAGCCACGACGATCTTCTCCACTCCGCCCATCCACGGGCGCAGGGCAGACGGCACGGTGATACTGCCGTCCTCGTTCTGGTAATTCTCCAGCACCGCCACCAGCGTGCGACCGATCGCCAGAGCGGAGCCGTTCAGCGTGTGCAGCAGTTCGGGCTTGTTCTTTTCGTTCCTGAATCGCGCCTGCATGCGCCGCGCCTGGAAGGACTCGAAATTGGAGCAGGAGGAAATCTCGCGATAAGTGTTCTGCGCCGGCAGCCAGACTTCGAGGTCGTAGGTCTTGGCTGCGGAAAAACCCATGTCGCCGGTACACAGCGCCACCTTGCGGTAGGGCAGTTCGAGCTTTTGCAATACCGCTTCGGCATGGCCGGTGAGTTGTTCCAGCGCGTCCCACGATTGATCGGGGCGCACCATCTGCACCAGTTCCACCTTGTCGAACTGGTGCTGGCGAATCATGCCGCGCGTGTCCTTGCCGTAGCTGCCGGCTTCGGAACGAAAGCAGGGCGTGTGGGCGACGAACTTGAGCGGCAGGGCATCCAGTGCAAGTATCTCGCCGCGCACCAGGTTGGTCACCGGCACTTCGGCGGTGGGGATCAGGTAGAGCTTGCTGCCGTCGCTGCGCGGCACCATGAACAGGTCTTCCTCGAACTTGGGCAGTTGACCGGTGCCGAACATGCTTTCGGGATTGACCAGGTAGGGCGTATAGACCTCGGTGTAGCCATGCTCGCCGGTATGCAGGTCGAGCATGAACTGGGCGAGCGCCCGATGCAGGCGGGCGATTGGCCCCTTCATCACGGTAAAGCGGCTGCCGGAAATCTTCACCCCGGCCTCGAAGTCCAGTCCACCCAGCGCGGCGCCGAGATCGACGTGGTCGCGCGGCGCGGCGATGGCGCGTGGCGTGCCCCAGCGCAGCACTTCGACGTTGCTGGTTTCGTCATTGCCCACTGGCACGCTTTCGTGCGGCAGGTTGGGAATCAGTTCGAGGAAGGTATCGAAGCGCGGCATCAGTTCCGCCAGCGCCGTCTCGCCGGCCTTGAGCGCATCACCCAGGCCGGCGACCTCGGCCATGACGGCGGAGGCATCCTCGCCCTTGCCCTTCAGCATGCCGATCTGCTTAGACAGCGCATTGCGCTTCGCCTGCAAGTCCTGGGTATGCGTCTGCAATTGCTTGCGTTTGGCTTCGAGCGCCTCGAAGGCAGCGGTATCGAGCGTCACGCCGCGCAGAGCCAGACGTTCGGCGACAAAGGGTAGGTTGCTGCGAAGCAGTTGAATGTCCAGCATGGTGTGTCCTATCGGTTCTTTGCGGCTTTGGCATCCAGCTCGCGCAGATGGGCAAGTTTTTCGGCAATCTTCTGTTCCAGTCCGCGCGCCACGGGTTTATACCAATGCACGGCGGGCATGCCCTCGGGCAGGTAGTTCTCGCCGGCGGCATAGCCCTCGGCTTCGTCGTGGGCGTAGCGGTAATCGGCGCCGAAGCCGAGTTCCTTCATCAGCTTGGTCGGCGCATTGCGCAGATGTTCGGGCACGCCGCGGCTCTTGTCCTTCGCCACAAACGCGCGGGCCGCATTATAGGCGACGTAGGCGGCGTTCGACTTCGGCGCCGCCGCCATGTACAGCACCGCATTGGCCAGCGCCAGTTCGCCTTCCGGGCTGCCCAGGCGCTCATACGTGGCGCAGGCGTTGAGCGCGACTTCCCAGGCGCGCGGATCGGCCAGACCGACATCCTCGATGGCCATGCGCACGATGCGCCGCCCCATGTAGAGCGGATCGGCGCCGCCGTCGAGCATGCGCACCAGCCAGTACAGCGCGGCGTCGGGACTCGATCCGCGCACGGCCTTGTGCAGCGCCGAGATCTGGTCGTAGAAGGCGTCACCGCCCTTGTCGAAACGCCGCAGATCGGCGGCCAGCGCCTGCTCCAGAAAGTCGGCGCTGACGACACGGCGCTCATTTGCAAAACCCGCAGTGGCCGCAGCGGTGCGCAACTGTTCCAGCACGTTGAGCAAGCGCCGCGCATCGCCATCGGCATAACCGATCAGCCGGTCACGCGCATCCGGCTCGAACTCCAGATCGTCGAGCGCCGTGGCGCGGGCGCGGTCGAACAGTTCGCCCAGCTCGGCCTCGTCCAGGCTTTTCAGCACATACACCGAGGCGCGCGACAACAGCGCGGAATTCACCTCGAAGGACGGGTTCTCGGTGGTGGCGCCGATGAAGGTCACCGTGCCGCGTTCGACATAGGGCAGGAAGGCATCCTGCTGCGCCTTGTTGAAGCGATGCACCTCATCGACGAAGAGCAGCGTGCGCCGTCCCTGCTGCGCCATGACTTCGGCCTGCTGCATCGCCTCGCGGATGTCCTTGACACCGGAAAACACCGCCGACAGGGCGATGAATTCGGCATCGAAGCTATCCGCCATCAGACGCGCCAACGTGGTCTTGCCGACGCCCGGCGGCCCCCACAAAATCATCGAATGCGGCGTGCCGGATGAAAATGCCAAACGCAAGGGCTTGCCCTCGCCCAGCAGATGGCGCTGGCCGATCACCTCATCCAGCGTGCGCGGTCGCATCTGCTCGGCCAGCGGCGCATGGGCGACCGACGCGGGGAAAAGATCACTCGCCGACAACATCGGCTCCGGCGGGTGCGACAAAACGAAACAATCCGGCGGGCAGCGCCGGGTTGGCCTCGAACTGGGTGAAGCGCAGCAGCGTCACCTGGCCGAAGCTGTCGTGAATTTCCATGCTCGCCGGTCGGTTGGCGGCGAAGCCGATCTTGATGCGCTCGAAGCTGGAATCGCCGGCTTTCGGCGTGGCTTCGACGAATTCCAGGCCATCGACCGCCGTGCCTTCCTTGAGCACAAAGTGCTTGTCCAGATCCTGCCCGGCCAGCAATGCCGCCGGACTGGAACCGAAGGCCGAGCCGAGCTTCTTCATGGCGACCTGGTTCAGGTCCGGGTCGTAGCTCCACAGCTTGTTGCCATCGCTGACCAGCAATTGCTTGTAGGGCTTTTCGTAGGACCAGCGGAACTTGCCGGGACGCTGCAAGGCGAAAATGCCTGCCGACTGGTGTGGCTTCTTCCCGGACTTGGCGATCACGGTCTGCGTGAACACGCCGCGCGCGCTGCGGCTGGTTTCGAGAAAGCTCTTGAGCTGGTCGAGGCCGGCAGCCTGGACTGGAGCCAATAAGCCATAGCCGCAGAGGGCGCAGAGAACGCGGAAAAATGTTTTCATGGCGGGATTATCGCAGCCCCGCGCCTTTCGCGGTCAATCATGGCGTTCCGGCGCGACCCGAAAAACGTCATCGCGCAAAGCCGCACATTTGTGTTTTAATCCACGCACGGTCGACAATTTCCGCTTGCCTTGACAATGAACAACGCCACCGCCTTGTTTTCGATGCCCTTCACGAGAGTGCTGGCCGTTGCGCTGCCGGCCCTGACGCTTTTCTTTTCGACGCCCCTGCGGGCTGCCGATGCGCAAGAGATCGTCAAGACCCTCTGCTCCGCCTGCCATGGGCTGGATGGCAACGGCACCGACGGCACCAAGCCCAAACTGGCCGGCATGAACCGGGACTACCTGCTCAAGCAGCTCATTGCATTCGCCAGCGGAAAACGCCGCAGCGAAATCATGTCGCCGATGATCGCCACTGTCGCCCCGGACGACTTTCCCGGACTGGCGGACTATTTCAGCAGCCAAAAGCCCTTGCCCGGCAAGGTACGCAACAACTCGCTGGCCGCCAAGGGAAAGTCGCTGTTCGAGGAAGGCAATACCGACAGCGGCGTGCCGGCCTGCGCTGGCTGCCACGAGGCGGATGGCAGCGGCAGCGCGCGCATTCCCCGGCTCGCGGGACAACATCAGGACTACATCCTGAAGCAGCTCGCCAACTACAAGAACCGGAAGCGCGAAGGCAGCCGCCTGATGTTCACGGTCAGCCAGCGGCTGACCGAGAATGAAGCCAAGGCGGTAGCCGAATATCTCGTCGGGCTCTGACAGGAGAAGATGGTGACACGACGCTTGCTTGGAGTTTTGCTTGCGACGCTGGGCTGTTCGCTGGCGTTGGCCGCATCGCCGCAGTCCGGCTGGAACGAAGCCTATGCGGAAAAAACCGAGGCGCTCGGCCTGCGCGGCGATCTGGTACGCGGCAAGGGCGCTTTCATCGTCTGCCGGGGCTGCCATCGCGCCGACGCGCTGGGTCGTGAGGATGGCAGCTATCCCCGCCTTGCCGGCCAGCATGCGACGGTACTGATCAAGCAGTTGACCGACGTGCGCTCGGGGCGACGCAGCAACCCGAAAATGCTGCCTTTCGCCGATCACCATGAAATTTCCGTGCAGGGAGTCGCCGATATCGCCGCCTACTTGCAGGCGCTCCCCGTTCCGGCAAACCAGGGACAGGGGCCGGGCAAGCATCTGACGCGCGGTCGCCAGATTTATGAGGCCGATTGCGCAACCTGCCACGGCGCACGCGGCGAAGGGAACGCCGAAAAGTTTTATCCGCGCGTCTCCGGCCAGCATTACCGTTATCTCTTGCGCGAGGCCCGCATGATCCGCGACGGCATGCGCCACAACGCCAATCCGGACATGATCAAGGCCATCCGCAAGTATTCCAACGCGAAAATCGCCGCCGTCTCGGATTACATGTCGCGCCTGGCCGTCGACAGGCCTTAGCCGACCGTTCGCGGCGTCCGCGGACGCAGTCCGGGCTACTCCGACCGGTTCGGCGCAATCACCTCGCGCCCGCCCGCGCCGTTCATGGCCGAAACCAGCCCGGCCCTTTCCATGGCTTCGATAAGGCGTGCGGCACGGTTGTAACCGATGCGCAGATGGCGCTGCACCAGCGAGATCGAGGGTCGCCGCGTTTTCAGCACCACTTCGACAGCCTGGTCGTACATCGGATCGCTCTCGGCATCGCCCGCCGTATCGCCAGCGCCGACTTCCGCATCGTCACCGACCGGACCGTCGAGCACGCCATCGACATAATCGGGCGGCCCCACCTTCTTCAGGTGATCGACGACATGATGCACTTCCTCGTCGGCGACAAAGGCGCCGTGCACACGAATCGGCAGGCCGGTGCCCGGCGCCAGGAAGAGCATGTCGCCCTGGCCGAGCAGCGCTTCGGCGCCCATCTGGTCGAGGATGGTGCGCGAATCGATCTTCGATGACACCTGGAAGGCGATGCGGGTCGGGATGTTGGCCTTGATCAGACCGGTGATGACATCGACGCTCGGCCGCTGCGTCGCCAGGATCAGGTGGATGCCCGAGGCGCGCGCCTTCTGCGCTAGGCGCGCGATCAGTTCCTCGATCTTCTTGCCGACCACCATCATCAGGTCGGCCAGCTCGTCGATCACCACCACGATGTAAGGCAGCGGTTCCAGCGGCTCGGGACCGATTTCCGTATCGGTCGTCAGCGAGAATGGATTCGGGATGTGCTCGCCGGCCTTCTTCGCCTCGTTGATCTTGGCGTTGAAGCCGGAGAGGTTGCGCACGCCGAGCGCCGACATCAGCTTGTAGCGCCGTTCCATTTCGCCGACGCACCAGTTCAGCGCGTTGCCCGCCTTGGCCATGTCGGTCACCACCGGCGCCAAGAGGTGCGGAATGCCTTCGTAGATCGACAGCTCCAGCATCTTCGGGTCGACCATGATCATGCGCACGTCCTTGGGCTCGGACTTGTACACCAAGGAGAGGATCATGGCATTGACGCCGACCGACTTGCCCGAGCCGGTGGTGCCGGCCACCAGCAGGTGCGGCATTTTGGCCAGATCAACCACCACCGGCTGGCCGCCGATGTCCTTGCCCAACGCCACGGATAATGGCGAATGCATGCCGTGGTAGGCCTGCGAGCCGATGATTTCCGACAGCCGTACGATCTGCCGCTTCGGGTTGGGCAATTCCAGCGCCATGCAGGATTTTCCGGGCACCGTCTCCACCACGCGGATCGACACCAAGGAGAGGGCGCGCGCCAGGTCCTTGGCCAGGCCGACGATCTGGCTGCCCTTGACGCCCACCGCCGGCTCGATCTCGTAGCGCGTCACCACCGGGCCGGGATGCGCGGTCAGCACCTTGGCCTCGACATTGAAGTCGGCCAGCTTGCGCTCGATCAGGCGCGAGGTGAATTCGAGCGTTTCAGGCGTCGGCAGATCAGCCGGATTGTGCGCGGGCTCGGCCAGCAGATGCAGCGGCGGCAGGGCGCCTCCCGGCGCGTCAAAGAACAGCGGCGACTGACGCTCCCTCTCGGCACGGGCGACAGCCTTTGGTGCCGCCGGTACCGCGACTTCGACCGGCTCGATGCGGATCGGCGACGGCGGGTTTTCCTCGAACTTGCGGCGCTCCGTTTCCACTACTTCCTCGCGCTGCGTGGCCACGACACGACCGTAACGGCGATCCTGCCAGCTATCCCATAAACTGCGCGCGCCGATATAGGCGCCTTCGAGCAAGGTGCCGAATTTCTCGGCAATGCCGAGCCAGGATGCCCCGGTAAACAAGCTAAAGCCGATCATCGCCAGCACCAGCAAAATCAGGGTGCCGCCGGTAAAGCCGAGAAACTGCGCGACATGACGACCGACTTCGATGCCGAGCATGCCGCCGGGGGCGAGCGGCAGAGCAAGCTTCATGCTCCAGAAGCGCATCGCTTCCAGGCCGCAACTCGCCAGCAGGAGCACGACGAAGCCTGCCAAGGCAATCAGCAGCGACCGGCGGTCACCGCCAAACAGGTGGCTCAGTCGATGGTAGCCCCACACCAGCAGGAAGAACGGCAAGGCCACCCACCACCACGCGGACAGCCCGAACAGGTACAGCAGCAGATCGGCGAGCCAGGCGCCGAAACGTCCACCCGGATTGGCGATGCGCTCCACCGTGGCGGCATGCGACCAGCCCGGATCGGCACGGTCGAAGCCCCACAGCACAAGACCCAGATACAACCCGGCGAGACCGACCAGCAGCCAGCGCGCCTCATGCACCAGCAAGGCGATTTTTTCGGGCAGCGGAGTCGACACGGATTCGGTGGCGCTGATAGCACTCATGGCAGGGCCGATCCGCGATTCAACCCGGACCGGAATGACGGACACTGGCAAATTATGGCCGGTCGACCAAGTGCTCAAGCGCCAAAAAGCCGCCCAAGTTCAGCTTTGTTCCAATCTTGCCAGACTGAAACCGTGGCCTGAGTTACGCCGGTCGAGACCGGTCATAGAGCGTTTCGGGTGCGATGTCGATGTTGCCTGGCCAGCAGACAGTATCCAATGCCACGAATGCTTGTCTGAACATGTCTACGTCCTGCAGCCGCGTGAATACACCACGATTTAGGTAGGGACGTGCATCAAACACCCGATGGTCTCCTGTGTCGAACCAGAGCTCCAGTGTGTAGTCGTCTCTTGGAATAACGCGAGTGACAGATTCCATAGTTCTTCCTAACGTAGTGGCTCAATAGCAAATGGCGTCTGACCATTAACCGCAAGTTCCCAATCGGCCAGCAGGGATTCGCGGTGGATTTCGATCCATGCCTGTACCAATCGCACTTTCGTAAGCGGGATATCGCCGCTCAAAACGCTGCAATCAAGAATGGAGAATGACGCTTCAGCCCCTTGATACTTAGCGTGAATATGTGGAAGTTTGTGCCGTTCGTCGTCAAAGAAATACAGGCAAATGACGATACCGTAGAACATGCTGATAGTTGGCATTGCGTCTCCTTTTCATGGATTCTACTCGGCTGTAGCGAGCCCACATTGGCACCAAAGGCGCTGAAACCCGAAAAAAAAGCCGGCGGGACGCCGGCTTTTTCCAATACGCGGGAATCGCCTTGTTACCAATCGGGAACGAACTCGACACGACGATTGAGGGCGCTGGCCGGGTTATCGGTGTCACGAAGTTTCTCGCTGGAACGCCCCACTGTCTCGATGTTGTTCAGGCCAAACTCCGCCTGCAGAAAACTCTTTGCCGAATCCGCACGAGCCAGCGACAGGCGCCGGTTAACGGCTTCGCTCCCCGTCACATCGGTATGCCCCTCGATCATCAAGGACTTCCAGACCCCGGCCTTGCGCTGTAAAGCGGATCCTACCGAGCGCAGAAATCCTTTCCCCTCCTCGGACAACGACGCTGAACCGCGAGCAAAGGTAATCTGGATCGTATCCAGCGACGACTTCGGGACAACGCTCTGACAGCGAAGCCCCGCCTTCTCCATCTGGGCGCACTCGGCCTTCAAGTCCGCGATTTGCTTCGGGAACAAGGCCGCATCGACCTCTTCCGTACTCGGATTGGGCTTGTTAATCGATGTCGTCTTCCGAGTTCCCTCGTCGGCGGCAAAAGCCGCACCGTACGCAACAGACACTACCGTTGCGGCAATCAGTAAACGTTTGATCATGGCCATCTCCAATAAATCGCTGACTCCACCAACAACAACCCTATCTACCGGGTGCCAAGTGCCGCCTTGGCCAGTCGCTGGATTTCGGGATTATCGGGCTGACGGGACAGCATGTCGCGAGCAACTATCTTCAAATCGTCCGTCATCCCGTGTTCTTCGAATACCGAGTACAAGAACAATTCCGGCGTTACATCGCTAGGTACCGCCTTGGCTCGCATGGATTCATAAGCAGCCATGGCTTCGGCGACTTCCTCCTGGCTCGCCGATGTTTGCGCCTTCACTGACCGAACCACAAGACCGCCCACGCGCGAAGTGTTCATCAGTTCCGAAATTCGTGCCAACTTCTGTGGCACCGCCGCCGGCAACTTCACCACATCGGGTTTGTTGCCCTTCAACAATTCACCGCCAGTCGAAGTTGCCACAAAACTGCCTGGCCCCAACCATGACTCCTGGCGGCTGACGGTCGTGTAGCTGATACGAATGCTGGCTCCAGACGCCAACGTCACCTTATCGCCATGACGCAGCCTCATGTAGGGTTGAGCCTTGCGTGCCTGGCCTTCCTTGCCCTGATAGCTGACATCGCCCTGCAAGGCGTTGACCAAGCCAACGTCACCGGCCGCCTCCTGAGCCGAAACCCCGCCTGCCGCCGTAGCGGCAAGTACAAGGGCAACCAAACCGGAGATTGTGGGCCTCATACAACTCACCAATTCGGAACAAACTCGACACGGCGGTTCAGGCCGCTGCCCGGATTGTCGGTGTCGCGCAACTTGTCGCTGGAACGCCCCGCCGTTTCAATATTGCTCAAGCCAAACTCGGCCTGCAAAAAACTCTTTACCGAATCCGCTCGAGCCATCGACAGGCGCCGGTTAACGGCTTCGCTCCCCGTCGCATCGGTATGCCCCTCAACAGCCACGGACTTCCAGACCCCGGCCTTGCGTTGCAAAGCAGCGCCTACCGAACGCAGAAACCCTTTCCCCTCCTCGGTCAGCAACGCCGAACCGCGAGCAAAGGTAATCTGGATAGTATCCAGCGACGATTTAGGAATGACGCTCTGACAGCGCAACCCAATCTTTTCCATCTGCGCGCACTCGTCTTTCAACGCGGAAACCTCTTTCGGGAACAATGCCCCCTCAATCTCTTCCACTTTGGGATTGGGCGAGTTGATGGACACCGTCTGCCTCGCCTCCTCATCGGCGGCAAAAGCCACGCTGCAAGCCGCAAACACCCCCAGTACTGCAACAATTAAACGCTTTTTCATGGCTAGTCTCCGTAAATACCCAACAACGACGCGCTACAGGGCAAAAACATACTCCCGCCCCCCCGTCACCGTCAATGACAAATATCACGGACCGCAGCAAGAACCGGCATGGGAAGGCACCCGAGACAGTCTATTTTTAGTACAAAGCAGCTTTATTGGCAAGTCAATCCGGCGGCGCCAAAACTACCGTCGCACGACGCCATGCCCGCCAGTCCGGTGCTGTCATCCACCGCCGGCTGGCCGGGGCCCGCAGACGTCACCACGCCGCGGCGCAAGACCTTGTTGGCGTTTTCCTTGGCGAAGCCGGATTCGCGAATCTCGATCGTCGCGTTGCGGATGTCCAGATAAGCCGCATCCAAGGCGCCGGTCAATTGGGCGCTGGTTGCCTCAACACCGTTGTACTTGACCGAGCGCTTGCCCAACTGGCCGGAAAATTCGTACCTCGGCTGCACTGCGTCCGGCCCCACCAGCATGATGGTGCCATCGGCAGCCGAACTCCCGTTTACCACCACCAGACCGCTGGTGAGCACCCGCAAACCCTCTGTCAACGGGGTAACCGTATTCGGATTGCCGATGACGCCATTGGCGTCGATGGTCAAGGCCGCCGTTGTGGTCGAAGTCTGGCTCGCCGTGATCACGCCCTGCAGGCCGTCCGCCTGGATCGCACCTCCGGTCGGCGCCTTGATCGTCACCGTTGCCCCCTGAATGCCGGTATCCGCGTCAAGTACTGAACCATTCGACGGCCTGGCCGTACCCACCTTGATCGAATTGGCCCAGAGCTTGACATCCTTCGACCGCGAAGCATCGATGAGCGAAACCGTGCCGCCCAGGGTGTTTATGCCGGCACTATAAAAATCGATGTTGCCCGAGGTGGTCTTGGCCCACAGATTGCCGGTAACGTTCAGAACGCCGGACGTGATGTTGCCGCCGGCGGTGATGTCGAGGTAGCCAGCTATCTTCGACGTCCCCAAGCTGATGGTCCCGGTGCCGTTCAGCAGCACGTTGCCGGCCACCCCCGCCGCCGCGCCGCCGATGGCGCCCAAGCTGATAGCGTTACCGGTGGCGGTAAGACTGGTCAGTGCCGTGCCATTGCCCGTCGCCCCGGTAATCGTGACGTTGCCTGCTCCACCCGCCAGAGTCAGCGAAACTCCCCCGTCAACTGTGTTGCTGAAGAGGATCGCGCCACCGTTGCTGTCCAGGCTCACCGCGCCGGTCGACAGCGTCGCCGCGCCGGTCACCGTCAGGCCGTCAAAGCCCGACCAGTTCAGGCCGTCGAAGTTGGCCGTGCCAGCAAAGCTGCTGCCGGTGTCGCCGTCGGTCAGGGTCACGTTGTCATCAAAGCGCGTCGAGCCGCCCGCGTTGCTGGAGACGATGCCCGAAGCGCCGCCTACCGTGCTCATGAAGCGCACTGCACCGGTCGAGGCCAGCGTGATCGCCGCACCGGTGCCGTCGCCCATGCCGCTCACCGCGCCAGTGAAGGTCGTCGTGCCCGCCGCCGTGCCCGCCGCTATCGTCAGGTCCTGGCCGCCGCCAGCCAGCGTGTTGCTGAAGAGGATCGCGCCACCGTTGCTGTCCAGGCTCACCGCGCCGGTCGACAGCGTCGCCGCGCCGGTCACCGTCAGGCCGTCAAAGCCCGACCAGTTCAGGCCGTCGAAGTTGGCCGTGC
>Ga0209211_10000348_pt1 | contig 98734 bp, 98 predicted proteins | sample RifGroA2_FD_183992 | JGI IMG/M metagenome (GOLD analysis project Ga0209211, IMG submission 183992) | Groundwater microbial communities from Rifle, Colorado, USA - Groundwater A2 (SPAdes) (version 2) | ecosystem: Environmental > Aquatic > Deep subsurface > Groundwater | place: Rifle, Colorado... | reverse complement strand
GAAGCGGCGCAGTTGGCTAAAGGCGCCAAAGGTCTGAATATCTGGGCGCTGATTATTGATTATCTTTTTACGCCAATGAACCAAGCGGAGCAAATCTTTTTAATCATTGGCTGGGCCGGATTTCCCATTGCATTGGCCGGTGGACTAGCTCTAATTTTTGGCGGCCTGGCGGGAATTATGTGCAATGCCACCTGGGTTGATTGGTGCTCATTAATACAACCGATCGTTGATATTTTTAAATAAATTTTATGGACAAAAAACGCCTTCTTGTCATCGCTTTATTCATCGTGGCTACCGTGGCCATTGCTTACGGCCTCTATTATGTTTTCTTAAAAAAACCTGCCGCAGCTCCGGTTACAATAAAGCCGCCAATCACAGCGCCAACAGGCGGCCTGCCTGTTGCCAAAGAAGGTGTTCCTACGCCAACTTTGCCTCCCACAGCCGTGGCATTGCCCAAAGCAGCTCCAACCGCGCAAGGTGGATTGACCCAAACCACCGCTCTTACTTCCGGTCAAGCGCGTTTTTCAACTGTTTCATCTGATGGCAAAAACGCCAATTATTACGACCCGAACTCCGGCAAATTTTTCCGCGTTACACCTAATGGACAAGCAACACAATTATCATCGCAAACTTTTGCTGACGCGCAAAAAGTAACTTGGTCAACGCAAAACGACAAGGCCATTATTGAATATCCTGATAATTCCAAAATCCTTTACAATTTCACCACGCAAAAACAAGCGACACTACCCAAACATTGGGAGGACTTTAGTTTTTCAGCGCAAGGAGACAAAATCGCGGCCAAAAGCATTGGTGTGTCAGTGGAAAATCGTTGGCTGGTAATATCAAATCCTGATGGCTCGGAAGCTAAAACAATTGAGGCCTTGGGTAAAAACGCCGACAAAGTGAAAGTTAGCTGGTCTCCGGACGGCGGAGTCATCGCTTTTGCAGCCATCGGCGATGCCCTTGGATTTGCGCGCAAAGAAATCATCCCATTGGGTCCCAATAATGAAAATTATAAGCCGTTAGTGGTGGAAGGAATGTCATTTGAGCCAAAATGGACACCGGACGGCGGCAAACTGATTTATAGCACTTTCAATGCCGACAGCAATTACGCTCCGACATTATGGTTCACCGAAGCGCAAGGCGATAATATGGGAGCTAATCGCCACAAATTAAATGTTAATACTTGGGCTGACAAGTGCGCGTTTGCCGATAATGACACAGTGTATTGCGCGGTGCCTGACACATTGGAAAAAGGCGTGGGTTTTGTACCAGAACTCGCTAAGTCATCGCCGGATTCGTTGTATAAAATTGATTTGAAAACCAATTTAAAAAATATGGTGGCAGTACCGGAAGGAAATTTGTCTATATCCAATTTGATAATCTCGGCTGATAAATCAACTTTGTATTTCACTGATAATTTGACAGGACAATTGAAGCAGATGAAACTCAAGTAAATCTCCTTGAAATACGGTGGTGGGCATATATCTTTTTTTTGCTGCGGACTGTCGCCGCGACTGCAAAAAAGAATATGTCCGCCCCCGAAATGAAGTATCTATGGCAAAAAGAATTTTTCTTTTCCTTCTAATTTTAGGAGTTATACTTATTCTTATCACTTTTTTTAATTCCGTGCGCTCCAATTCACCTTCTTCTTATGAAAAATTAATTAAACAAACACAAACAAAACCGGAAACAAACATTAAAACTCTCTCTGCGCCAGCCATTACCGCGGCCGATCCAATTCTCGGGCCGACAAACGCGCAAATCACTATTGTGGAATACGCTGATTTTCGCTGTTCGCATTGCGCCGAAGCCAATTTTGAACTAAAAAAAATAATTGCGGCTTATCCGGACAAAGTGCGCTGGGTTTGGAAAGATTTTCCTTTTTTGCCGCCGGTTAATGTTACCTGGCTCGCGCACGAATCTGCTCGTTGCGCGGAAAAACAAGGAAAATTTTGGGAATATCATGATGCGTTATTTATGAATCAGGATAATTTAAGCCGGGAAAATCTGCTGGCCTTGGCGAAAGAATTTAAACTGGATGAAAAACTGTTTGTCCAATGTTTGGAAAGCGGCCAGACCAAACCATTGGTGCAACGCGGTTTTGAAGAAGGCAAGACGTTAGGCGTTGACGGCGCGCCGTACTTTTTCGTGAACGGAGAAAAATGGAATGGAGAAATAACAAAGGAGAAAATTGGAGAAATTGTAAAATGATTTTATGAAATTTAAAAAAATAATTTTGATTACAGCGCTCTTGGGCGGGATATTTTTTAGCGCGCAGGTCAAGGCCGAAGAAATAGAAATAAATTTTACGCCAATTTTGCCAAAAGGCAAATGTCTTGGTGATAGCATGTGCTTTAATAATACATACTGTGATCTTCAATTTTTAGATCAATTTAAAAAAGCAAAATTATACATATTCTGCCCGACTGGTTCAACTTGTAACTTGGCTGATGAATTAGTACCATCCAGCTTTACTGTGCCTCTGTGCATGCCAAAATTTGAAATCGGCAAAGAGTGCAATAAAAATGAACAGTGTCTATCAAATTACTGCAGTGTTGGCCAAGGCAATGAAAAAAAATGCATGGAGCAGGAAACCAACGCCGGTTATTTAAAATTCGCGCCAATCGCCCCGACACTGGAAATCAAAATTCCAACTCTCCAGCCCTTTACAACCGAAGGATTAGAAAAACCCGATGCCGAAGGTAACATCTATTTTCCTTTTATTGGCCAATACATTGTCGGCATTTACAAATGGATGCTCCTGGTAGCCGGCATTATTGCAACCATCATGATCATCTTGGGCGGCTTTACTTATCTCACCTCCGGCGGCAATGCCACGCAAGCCGGCGCGGGCAAAGAAAGAATCACCAGCGCCATTTTCGGCTTGATTCTGCTGTTGGGGTCATATATGCTTCTTTATCTCATTAATCCCGGTCTTGTGGAATTTAGAAGTTTGAAAATAAAAGTGATTGAAAGAACACCTATTGAATCAATGGTTTTTGAAGATCATAATCCGTCCGCCGGCTCCACCAAAGGGCTGGAAGCCACCGATTACGACAAAACCTTCCAAGATTTTGCCAATTGCGCCGGCATAGATTGGAGAATTTACAAAGCCATCGCCTATAAAGAATCAGGATTAAATCCAACAGTCACAGGAGGTAAAACAGGCAAATTTATCGGCCTTTTCCAGGTCTTTCAGCCCTATTGCAAAAACGCATTAAGCAAAGTCAAATGGGATGCTTATTGCGACTCGCCAGGCCTAACCAATCCAATGGTTAACACCGCGTATACCGCACTGTTAATAGACAAGAACGCGACAAAAATAGCAGGAACCTGCGCTAGCGCCCCAATTCAGGATAAACTGGCCATGATTTATATCGGCCATAATTGCGGCCCAGGAGCTCTAGGCTCTCTTTTAAAAACCAGCTGTAACTTTAATAAATGGCTGGCCGCGCCGCCAAGCAATTGCAGTTTGGGAAAAATGAATTTTGCCAAATCCGTTGTCGGCGTAATGCAACAACTTGGTGTTTCCAGTATTCAAACAGCTCCTGAAAATTTTGATTTAACCAAATGTCCGTTTAACAACGGCGCAACGCCGCTCTAAATACGGTCTAATCCATGGCCAATCCAAAATTCAAAAAAATAATTTTGATTACAGCGCTCTTGGGCGGGATATTTTTTAGCGCGCCTGTTCAATCTGAAGAAATAGAAATAAATTTTACGCCATTTTTGCCCAAAGGCAAATGTCTTGGTGACAGCATGTGCCTTAATAATACATTCTGTGATCTTCAATTTTTAGATCAATTTAAAAAAGCAAAATTATACATATTCTGCCCCGCTGGTTCAAAATGTTACTTGGATGATAATTCAGTTCCGTCCAGCTTCACAGTGCCTCTATGTATGCCAAAATTTGAAATCGGCAAAAAGTGCTATAAGAATGAACAGTGCTTATCAAACTATTGCGACACAGGTCAAGGTGGAGAAAAAAAGTGCATGGAACCTGATACCGGCGAAGGATATTTAAAATTCACACCCACCTCTCCCAAACTTGAAGTTGATATCCCCACTCTCCAACCATTCACAACAGTTGGTATGGAGAAACCGGATGCCGAAGGCAATATCTACATTCCTTTCATTGGTCAATACATTGTCGGCATTTACAAATGGATGCTTCTGGTGGCTGGAATCATTGCCACCATTATGATTATTCTGGGAGGTTTCACTTATCTGACTTCCGGCGGAGATGCCACGCGAGCCGGAGCGGGCAAAGAACGAATCACCAGCGCCATTTTTGGCCTGATTCTGCTCCTGGGTTCTTACATGATTCTCTATCTCATCAATCCGGATTTGGTAAAATTTAAAAGTTTAAAAATCAATGTTATCAAACCAATAGAATTAGATATAGTAAAAGCCGGATCTGATAATGGCGCGGCGGCCGACGGCGTAAGCGCCTCGTGTCTTACGGAGTCAGAAACTGGAATAATTCCCACTGAAATCGCTAAAGAAGGCGATCGTTCCATACATAAGGACATGATATCTCCATTGCAAAAAGCATCGGAGTTGGCACAAAAAAATGGCAAAATTTTACAAATTACCATTCATGGCGGATTTCGCACCATGGCGGAACAAGAAAAAAAATGGCAAGAGGCCTTGACCAAATACGGTTCGGAAGATGCCGCCAGAAAAAAAGTAGCTAAACCAAGTTGCAACGCGCCTCATTTGACCGGAAGAGCTATTGATATTTGTTTTAAAAATAATTTGATTTGTGGAAAAATCACGGGTGAATTTGCTAATTTCTCAAATGATGATGTGTTTCTCTTGCAAAACATCATGAAAGAAGCTGGATTTAAACGCTATTGCGCAGAATGGTGGCATTTTGAATATAATTTAAGCGCATCTTCTAATCGCTGTTCTCCTTAAGTATGAAATCCGACTCTACTATTTTTTCCTGCTCCAAATGCGATGCCCAGTATTCCAAATGGACCGGGCGGTGTTTGGAATGCGGCAGCTGGAGCACTATTAAAGAAACAGGAGTGGTCGCGGCACAAATTAAAAATTTAAAAGATAAAAAAAATAACGCGCCGGCCGGAAAGACAATTAATTTCGGAAACATCATCGGGCAGGAAGTGACGCGCTTAAAAACAGGAATGGATGAATTTGATCGCGTGCTTGGCGGTGGATTGGCGCCGGGTGGACTGACTCTTTTGGGAGGCGAGCCGGGTATTGGAAAATCCACTTTGGTGTTGCAAATTGCGAGCGCTCTACCAACCAAAGTACTCTATGTCTCGGGCGAAGAATCAGCTGAACAAGTAAAACTGCGTTTTGACCGGCTAAAATTACAGCCGAGCCAATTGGAATTTCTGGATGAAACAAATGTGGAAACAATTTGCGCCACGATTGAACAAGTGAAACCCGCCTTGGCTATTGTTGATTCAATTCAAACGCTTACCAGCATTGAAGTGACCGGCCCGGCCGGCAATCCCACCCAACTCAAAGCCGCTTGCGCCAAATTGACCGAGACGGCCAAAAATACGCGCGTGCCCATTATCATTATCGGCCATGTGACCAAAGAGGGCACGCTCGGCGGCCCCAAAACCTTGGAGCACATCGTGGACACGGTAATGTATTTGGAAGGAGATAAATTTCATCAATTTCGTATTTTGCGTTCTGTAAAAAACCGTTTTGGCTCCACGGCCGAAGCCGGTATTTTTGAAATGACGGCGCTGGGATTGAAAGAAGTGAAAAATCCCTCCGAAGCATTTTTATCAGGCCGAGGCGAACCGGTACCAGGATCCATTATCACTTGCCTAATTGCCGGCTCGCGGCCGATTCTTTTGGAAATTCAAGCGCTGGTAACGAGAACTAATTTTGGTTATCCACAACGCCGCGCTTCCGGATTTGATTTGAACCGCTTGCAGGTACTGATTGCCGTCTTGGCCAAACGAACCGGCTTGCCTTTAGAAAGTTATGATATATTTTTAAATGTTATTGGCGGACTAAAAGCCGATGAACCGGCGGCGGACTTGGCTGTGGTTTTGGCCATTGCTTCGGCTTTGAAAAACAAAAATCTACCGCCGGATTTGGTGGCTTTTGGCGAGGTTGGACTTGGTGGAGAAGTGCGGCCGGTGGCGCAAATGGAGCGACGACTTTCAGAAACGCAAAAAATGGGCATGAAATACGCGGTACTTCCGCCGACCAAAGAATTGTTAAAATCTTCCGGCATAAAAATCGCTCACATTAAAAATGTAAAGGAAGTAATTGAGAAAATAATAAGCGGGGCGGAGGGGCAAAAGTTTTCGCCAGCGAGGATTGTTTGAGCCAGGCCGAGGCAAATCATTTAAGTCCTTGGCTGGTTTGCCGAGGCCGGTGGCTCGAAGAGCCAGGCGAGTTCCGCAGCCAGAAAACTTTTGCCCAGAGCCCCGCACTATTTTTATTCTAGGTGCACTCCCCTTTCCCACTCGACCAGTTTTTTCCTCAATAGAGAAAACTTAGCCAAAGTCGGGTCAGAATCAATAATTTGCCGCGCTGCTTCGCGACTTTTTTTAATTAACTCCAAATTTTGCAAAGTAGCAATTTTCAATTCCGGAAAACCGTGTTGTGTTTCGCCAAACACTTCACCAGGTCCGCGCAATTCCAAATCCTTTTCTGCCAATTCAAACCCATCGGCTGTATTTACAAAATATCCCAACCGTTTTTTTGACAAATCACTCACGGCGTTGGTGAACAGCAGACAATATGATTGGTGAACACTGCGCCCAACTCTACCGCGAAATTGATGCAATTGCGCCAGTCCGAACCTTTCCGCTCCCTCAATCATCATCACCGAGGCATTTGGAATATCCACCCCCACCTCCACCACTGATGTGGCGACTAAAATATCAATCTTTTTATTTAAAAAATCCCGCATTACTGTTTCTTTTTCTTTTGACTTCATTTTGCCGTGCAAAAAATTTACTCGCAAATCAAAAAATATTTCTTCTGACAATTTTTTATACTCCGCGAGCACACTCTTTTTCTCCATTAAAATTAACTGACGGCCGCTTTCCGCTTCTTTTTCTTCAATCAAAGGGCAAATGACAAAAATCTGCCTCCTCTGACCAACCTGCGCGCGGATAAAATCATAGGCTTTGTGCCTATTAATTTCTTCCACCAATCGCGTAATGATTTTTCGCCGACCGACTGGCATTTGTTTAATCAAAGATAAATCCAAATCGCCAAATAAAGCCAGGGAGTAAGAGCGCGGAATGGGCGTGGCTGTCATTGATAAAAAATGCGGAACACTGCCGTTGGCGGATTTGACGCGCAAAAGCCGGCGCTGTTCCACGCCAAAACGATGCTGTTCATCCACAATCGCCAAAGCCAAATTTGAAAAATGCACCTTATCCCCAATCAAAGCGTGAGTGCCAATCACCAAATCAATCTTCCCGGCCACCGCCTCTGACAAAAACTTTTTTTTGGGACAATCCTCATTTTCTTTATCATTAATTTTAGCCACACTTCCTGTTAAAAGCCCAACTCTCACTCCGCGACCATCAAATAAACTGCAGGCAGTTGCAAAATGCTGTTGAGCTAAAATTTCCGTAGGCGCGAGCCATGCGGATTGAAAATGATTGAGTGTTGTGTTATAAATTGCCGTCAGAGCCACCACTGTTTTTCCAGAACCAACATCGCCATTTAACAAACGATTCATCGGCTGATTGCCGGACATATCTTTCAAAATTTCCCAAGCCGAGCGGCGTTGGTCGTCAGTCATGGTAAAACCCAGTCCGGCCACAAAATCTTTAGTTTCTTTTTCTTGAAAAATTACAGGCAAGGCCGAACAACCGCGCCATTCGCGCCTCGCCAATTCATTTTTCAATTGAATCAAAAATAATTCTTCAAATTGAAATCGTTCGCGAGCGTGATCTGATTTGACGCCACCTGATGGAAAATGAATTTCTTGCAGAGCGACTGGAAGCGTTGAAAAATTATTAACGCGAATAATATCCTGCGACAACCATTCCTCACATTGGCTCGCCGCCAAAAGTGCCTTACTGATTAAAAAACGCAATTGCTTTTGCGTGACTCCTGCTGTAGTTGGGTAAATCGGAACCAAGCGACCTGTATGCACGCTCACTCCATCAACTTTTACTTTTTCAAAAGTGGGGTTAACCATCTGCAAACCAAAACGACTCAACTCCACTTTGCCGGCCAAAGACAATTTATCCCCGACTTGCAAAACTTTGGCAATATATGGTTGATTAAACCAAACCGCGCGCAACTGTCCGGTATTATCAGCCAACATGGCTTCGGTAATCAAACGTCGTTGAAATGAACCGCGCTTGTGGGCGATAAGCTGCAATCGCCCACGCACAGTCACTCGCGATTCGCTTTGCAATTGATTGATGGGCACAATATGACTAAAATCATCATAGCGAAAAGGAAAATAAAAAAGCAGGTCTTGCGCTGAACGCAGACCCAAAGAAGACAATTTTTTAAGCAAAGATTTTTTAACTGTTGGAAACTGCGATAGTGGGGTGGATAGAGAGACCATACAAAAACCATTGTACCAAAATCCGCTCCAAATTAAAATCGCTCCGACCTCGTGAAAGCATCGGAGCGATTTTATTGTTCATCCTAATAAGTGAATGTCTTCGATTGTAATGGGAATTGATCTTTTACAGTGACGCTACTCCCAATGTCACTGGCAGATTTAACTTGGACAGACAAAAATTTAGCAACTAATGAAGATTGCGAAAGTTTTGTAACAGCAGTAGTGTCAGCGGCAATGAAAAAAGTTTTATCTTGGCTTCCGGCAATCATTGTTTCAAAATTGCTAAACACAACTTTGAAAGTACTTGTACTTGATTCATCGGCCACGATTTGCCCTTCGGCTAAAGGCGAATCAGATACTGAATCCTTGTACAATTTCCAACCACTTACTGGAAAAGTACTTGCTCCCTGAATAGTCAAACTATTTATTGTCGCTGTCTCTTGTGTCGCTCCGCCGGAATTAGAAAACTTCAATTTTCCTAAAATCTGTGCTCCTGATGGCGCGGATACACCACTTGGCGTATCCATAGTCCAAGCGACTGACAAAATTGCCTCCGCTTTATTTACCGTCACCGGCCCATAAGTCACAGGCAAACTTACACCGATGTATGATGTTGTGCCAACATCAGAAATGGAATTAATGCCCAAAGATAAAGTATCCCCGTTTAACGCGGCATTTGATATATCAGCCGAGATCATTAATTTGGTCGCTACGATTGCATTTGTAGGAACTACTTTATTAAAAGTAAAAGCGAGTTTATCAGGGCTAAGCGGGCTGAAATGAGAACCGCTCAACACAAAACCATTTACATCAGTTAATTTTATATTGGTCAGATTTTCATTCTTAATAGTTCCTGTCTTCGTCAATACCAAACTAGTGATAGTGGATTCTTTAATATAAGCTGCAAAATCAAAAACAGCTAAAAGCTTGTTCGCGCCAACTGTCACAACACCACCGGTTGCTTTTAATGTATCAGCATTTGGTAAGATAGTAATCGACGAACATGGCGCCCAGAAAACTTTATACGCAGCACTGGTCGCCGCCGTACCTGGGGTGCTACTGGCTACGCCGCCACTCATGCATTGATAAGTATAATTTAAAAATCCATTGCCGGTATTTTTGCAACCGGCCTTCATCATATACTTTGGACTATTGTTTCTGCTTACTTCAATATCAGCTCCCTTTTGTTCGCAAGAAGTGACTTTGACTAAACTGGATCCGGAAATTGGACCGGCTGATTTTTCTCCTTGTTGGCCCGGCAAAGTTGCCATAGCCAAACCCCCAGCTACAAAAAGCACGGCTGTGGCCACAGCCAGCTTGGTAGCGGAAACACTTTGTGTCTTTGTCATAGTGTCCATAAAATGAATTAAATTTAATTTTTTAATTATTTCTCCAAACTCCACGCTTCAATCACTTTTTGCACATCCGCGGAATCAACCACGGAAATCCCCTTTTTTGCCAAATCTTCTTCCAATTTTTCGCGTTCAGCAACAAGCCTGTCCGCACCTTCTTTATTATACACCTTATGAATCTGTTCATCCAATTTTTGAATCTGGCTCCAAATAGCCGCTATTTCCGGATACTTCAAAACTGCGGCCTGATACAAAATTGCGGGCACGCTCTCGTGAAGATGAGACACCCGCACCATAGCCGCGGCCTCATCAATTGCGTCAATGGCTTTGTCCGGCAATTTCCTGCCTTTGACTTTTTCCTGCGACAACTTTACCGCCGTCTCCAACGCCGCGTCGGTAAACTCCACCTGATGATACTCGCGATACTTGTCTTTAATACCTTGCAGAATGGAAATTGTTTCTTCGGCATTGGCTTCCCTCACCATGACTGGCTGAAAACGCCGTTCCAAACTAGTGTCCGGCTTAATGTATTTTTCATATTCAACAATCGTGGTGGCGCCAATCATCTGCAAATCACCGCGCGCTAAAGCCGGCTTCAAAATGTCGGAAAAATTAATCGCGCCCTCCGAGCCCTGCGATTGCACCAAAGAATGAACCTCGTCTATGAAAAGAATAATAGAACGGCCGGAAGCGCTGATTTCCTGCACAATTTTTTTAGCCCTTTGCTCAAATTCACCGCGATATTTTGTTCCGGACATTATTGACGCCACATCCAAAGCAAGCACCCGTTTATTTTTCAAAATCTGCGGCACATCACCGCTCGCAATGCGCTGGGCCAAACCTTCCACAATGGCGGTTTTCCCTACACCCGGGTCGCCAAGGAGCAAAGCGTTATTTTTACTGCGACGAGACAAGACCTGCGTTAATTTTTGCACTTCTTCTTCACGGCCGATCACCGGGTCAATTTTGCCAATCTTGGCCAATTGGGTGAAATCAACAGCGAATTGGCTTAAATAGGGCGTGGCCGAACTGCCCAAAGACAAATTTAAGCCGCCCCGTTTTTGCCAAAAATAATAAACTGCGGCAAAAATAATTACTGCCGCGGGTAATAAAATGCTTTTGTCTAACATATGTGGATATTATACCACGCTTGACAAACATTCACAAAATCAGTATACTGTTACTAATTCGGCAATTTCGCCGAGAACTCAAATGAAGGAGGATTCTGTGAAGAGAACTCGCAAGAAGATGGGAAATGGCAAGAGCACCAAAGTGCGCGATCTGAAGAGCGACTTGTCGCGCAATGTCAGCATCGTGCTCGGGAGAGCGCTCAATCCTCAAGAGGAAAAAGTCGTACGAATGAGGTATGGTATCAGAGCCACACCTGACCACAAACTCGCATCCATCGGTCAGGACACAGACTTCATTCGCCACCGCCTCGACGAGATGGAAAAACGTACCCACGACTTTCAACAGCGCAACCGCAACGGCCACCGCAGCTAACCCTCCCCCCGCTTCACGGCCACAACCAGGCCGCCTCTTCCCGCACACCCTTTTATAAGGGGAACTCCGAAATACCGCGTTCATTGACAGGCAGAACTGCCGGTTAGTTGACGCGGTTTTTTTATTGGAGTATAGTGATAATAAAGTTAACTTACTCAATATGCCCGACATTATTAGCACTCCAAACACAATTCAACCTGAAACAAAAAAATATTCCGCCCAAGATAAAGAAGGCGTGTCCATTTGGATAGCCCGCGAAAAGAACGAACCTACACGAGACCGCATTAAAATATTTGAAGAAAAATATAAAACAACTCTGAATGAATGGGCGCGCAGTGTGGGGATACTGGACTGCAAAGGAATGATTACGGAAAAAACGCCAGAAATTATAGACGAAATTGAAAAAAATCAATAAATCAAAACACCACCCATAGGGTGGTGTTTTTAATTTCCCAAATGCCCTCGCGTGGAATCGAACCACGATCACAAGATCCGCAATCTTGCATTCTATCCGTTGAACTACGAGGGCTTAAAACTTAAACCTAAATCACAACTTCAAAATCTTCCAAATCAATTCTGACAGCGGCACTTCTTTTTTATTGCCGTCTTCCGCCAAAAATTGAGACAGTGTCTGTCGAATATCTTCCGGCTCTTGCGTATCCAAGTGCAATGCCAATGGCGGCCTGATTGAACTTTGAAAATCAAGATATAAATCCTTGGTAACCGGCGGCTCATGGATTATCCAAAATGATTTCATGTCCGCGTAATTGTACAGCCGTTCATTGATCAAAATCCCTTTATCAGTAATCCCCACTTTAAGCAAAAGCGGGGCGCGAGTATGACTCATAAAAATAATAGCGGCAAAAAGCACCACCATCAATGCAAAAAGAAAATTCGCCGTAAGCAAAGCAAAAGCGATCAAAACCAAAGTAATCGCGCTCATCACAATATACCACAACTTGCCTCGTTGATATTGCAATGTTTCCGGAATTTCCCACTCGTGAATGATATTAAAGCCGTCGGTTTGAATTGTTTCATTTTCAAAGGTCATAAATTTTAGATTATGGTGGGCGGCATAGGAATCGAACCTATGACCTTACGAATGTGAATCGTACGCTCTAACCAGCTGAGCTAGCCGCCCTTTTTTATCAGGATATCACAAACTTGGCTGAAAAACAAGAGTCATTGCTTTTTGACGAGTTTTCAAGTATAATCAAACTACGAGATTGCTTCACCCCGTCATTGCGGGGCTCGCAATGACATAATGTATGCCGGAAATTAATATCAATCTTTTAGAGCCGCAACAAACCGAGCAAAAAAAACGAAGATATTGGCTGTGGGTCGGACTCGCCATATTTTTTTTAATTGTCGCCACAGTCATCTCGGCTTTGCTTTTTGGAGGCGAACCAAGTGACGCAAATCAACCTAATCCTGAAAAACCCGGCATTTTGCGCCAAATCAAAAACTTGATATTAAGTTCCGACCGCAAACTCAAAGGTGAAAAAGACGACCGTATCAACACCTTACTTTTAGGCATGGGCGGGGCAGGACACGACGGCGCTTGGCTTACCGATACTATTATTTTAATAAGTTTAAAACCATCAACAAATAAAATTGCGCTTCTTTCAATACCCCGCGATCTTTTAACTGAAATCCCGGGCTATGGATTCAGACGAATTAATGAAGCCAATGCCATGGGTGAACTGCAATCGCACGGCCAAGGCGCTGAATTGGCAAAAAAAGTGGTGGAGAATGTCATTGGCCTACCAATACACTATACCGTGCGAGTTGATTTTGAGGGTTTTATCAAAGTGATTGATGAATTGGGCGGAGTTGATGTGTATGTTGATAGAACTTTCATTGATACTCAATTCCCTGCGCCGAATTACAAATTTCAAACCATTTCTTTTGAAAAGGGATGGAAAAAAATGGATGGACAAACAGCTCTGGATTACGCGCGCAGCCGCCATGGTAATAATGGCGAGGGCAATGATTTCGCTCGCGGCCGGCGCCAGCAAAAAATTCTCGCTGCGCTGAAAGAAAAGGCCTTTTCTTTTTCCACTTTTTTCAATCTTGGCCACTTGCAAAACATTTTTGAAAATCTAAACGCGCACTTACAAACCGATTTGGAACTTTGGGAGATCAGCCGCTTTTACAAAATGGCCAAAAATCTTGATTATGAAAATATGATCAGCCGCGTGCTTTCGGCCGGAACCGATCAAGACCCGCTGGTGGAAACAAATTACAACGGAGCCGCGGTCTTGGCGCCACGCGCCGGCAATTATGACGAAATCAAACGATTAGCCAATAATCTTTTTGATATTTCTTTAATTAAAACCCCACAAGACACGATTGCGAAAACACCGGCTGTTCCAGCCGGACCGCGCATACAAATACAAAATGGCACTTGGTTTCTTGGCTTAGCTGCTTTGGCCAAAACCGATTTGGAGCAAAAAGGAATTGTTATTGACAGCGTAGCCAATGCTAAACAAAGAAATTACGAAAAAACAATCATCTATGATTTCAGTCAGGGAAAATACGCCGCGGCCACTGATAAATTATCAGAAGAATTGAACGCAAAAATTTCTTCTGACGCGCCAACCGACCTATCTGATGAACCGCTTCCTGATATTTTAATCATTATTGGCAAAGACAAAGCTCAATCAAGCAATGCCCAGCTGATACAAACCAATACTACTTTGTGACAATCATATTACCGGAAAAACAACTGCCAACCATCGCCATTGTGGGTCGCACCAATGTTGGCAAATCCGCGCTTTTTAATCGTTTGACAGAAAAAAGAAAAGCTATGGTTTCCAAAGTGGCAGGCACCACTCGCACGAGCAATGTTGCTCCTTTTTTATGGCGCGGAATCACCTACCGCTTGATTGACACAGGCGGAATTGATTTTGACAAAAAAGCGACTTATGAAAAAGAAATCCAAATACAGATTGACAAAGCAATTGAAGAAGCGCAAGCCATAATTTTTTTAGTGGATTTACAAAGCGGAATTATGCCGCAAGAAAAACTTTGGGCGCAGGAATTGCGAAAAACCAAAATGCCAATAATTTTTACTGGCAACAAAGCTGACAATCCCAAAATCCGTTTGCAAGTTCATGAACAGGACTGGCACAAGCTTGGCTTTGGCGAACCATTGCCGATTTCCGCGGTAAACGGCTCCGGAGTCGGAGATATGTTGGATGTAATGATTGATAAATTATCACCGCACATTAAGTCGCTCAAAGCAATGAAACCAATGGAAAAAGTTGCCACTCGGGTGGCCATTATCGGCAGACCAAATGTTGGCAAGTCGTCGCTGTTCAACGCTTTAATTGGCGAAGAAAGAGTGATTGTAAGCCCTGTGCCGTTCACTACTCGCGAAACACATGACACTTTAATGCTTTTGGATGGCGAACCGTTTCTTTTTCTGGACACTGCCGGATTGCGACGCCAAAGCAGAATCAAATCAAGCAGTTTGGAAAAAATCAGCGCGCGCCAGACTGAAAGCGGGTTGCGGCACACTGATTTGGTATTGCTTGTGCTGGACGCGAGCGAGCCCTTCGCAGGCCAAGACAAACGATTATCAATGCTGGTTAAAGAAAGCCAAAAAAGTTTAATTATTGTTATTAATAAATTTGATTTGTTTCAGGATCAAGGAGAAGAAGCGGAAGAAAAAATTCGACGAGATTTTTCCCTGACATTTCCGTTTTTGGCTTATGCGCCAATTGTTTTTGTCAGCGCGAAAACACACTGGCGCGTGCATAAAGTTTTTGAAATGATTAGAAAAGTAATGCTTGGGCGCGGAAAAACAATTGAAGAGCCAATCTTGACTGATTTGATGAAAAGACTGATTCATCATCGTTTACCCACCAAAGGCAAAGGAGTTCGCCACCCACATATCTACTCGCTTAAACAAGTGGCGATTGATCCGCCAACATTCCAGGTGGCAATCAAACAAAAAACATCGCTTCATGAATCATATCTGCGTTTTATTGAAAACCAATTACGCATGGAATTTAATTTGATCGGCACGCCGGTTGTGGTATACACGAAAAAAATTAATATCTAATATGTTGTTAATCATCGGCCTGGGCAATCCTGGCAAGGAATATGAAAAAACACGGCATAATGTCGGCTTTGTTGTGCTTGATAAATTAATGGCTGATTTGGAATTTGACGATTGGGTGAATAATAAAAAATTCCACGCGGAAATGGCTGAAGGAAAAATTGGCAAAGAAAAAATTCTGCTTCTCAAACCGCAAACATTTATGAACAATTCCGGCCAAGCTGTGACGCCGGCTGCTAAATTTTATAAAATAAAACCAACTGACATTTGGGTGATCCATGATGATTTGGATCTGCCTTTGGGAAAAATTAAAATTCAGCGCGACCGCTCGGCGGCCGGACACAATGGCGTGCAATCAATTATTGATTTACTCGGCACGCAAGATTTTATCCGTTTTCGTATTGGCATCGCGTCTGCTAAATCAACAAAAAAATTCGGCGCGGATTTTGTTTTGAGCAAATTCAGTTTGGCAGAAGACACTATTTTCAAAAAAACACTGGCAACTATTGTTGAGGCGATTAAATTCGCTATAGATGAAAGAATTGAAAAAGCGATGACAAAATATAATTAAACGGCGATATGGAGGATTTAAAATATCTAGTCGCTCTTTCTTTATTTATCAAATTCGGTTCCAAAGCCCTGTTCAAATTAAAACGGGCTTTTTCTAATTATGAACGCGCTTTCAAAGCTAGCTTATCTGAATTGGTCAAAGCCGGAATTGATGAAAAAATCGCTTTGGAATTTATTGAAACGCGAACAAAAATCAATCCTGACACGGAATGGGAAAAAATTGAAAAAGAAAATATAAAAATTGTGACGCCGGAAAACGCTGCCTATCCTCCATTACTTAAAGAAGTTTACGATCTGCCTGCAATGATTTATGTTAAAGGCGCACTCCCAGATGGTGGTGATAAATCTCCTTTGGCAGTGATTGGTTCGCGAAAAGTTAGTCAATACGGCAGGCAAGTGATTGATGAAATTGTTACTGCTTTGGCCAGCCAAGGGATCACCATTGTGAGCGGCTTGGCTCTTGGTGCTGATGCTTGCGCGCATGCCGCGACTCTTCAAGTCGGCGGTCGTACCATTGCTGTATTGGGTTCAGGTGTTGATCAATTTTGTCCGCACACCAATCACCGGTTGGCTGAACAAATTTTGGCCAATAACGGAGCCGTAATATCTGAATTTCCTTTGGGAGCATTGCCACTGCGCCAAAATTTCCCAATGCGCAACCGCCTTATTTCCGGTATGTGTTTGGGTGTACTCGTAATTGAAGCGGCGGTGGATTCCGGCTCTTTAATCACAGCCAAGCTGGCTCTGGATCAAAATCGCGAGGTTTTCAGCATTCCCGGCAGTATTTTCTCGCCTCTTTGCGCCGGCACTAATAATCTATTAAAAATGGGCGCGCATGTAGTTACATCATCCGAAGACATTTTGGACGAGCTTAATCTTGAACGAGCTGAAAAACTACTGGAAGACAGACCAATCAAGGCAGATTCGCCTGAAGAAGCCGCCATTCTCAAAATCATCACCCGTGAGCCCAAACATATTGACAATATCACCAAAGATTCAACTCTTTCCGCTTCTTCCACCCTATCAACTTTAACACTATTGGAGATTAAAGGTCGTGTCAAAAATATGGGCGGAATGATGTACATAGTTAATAAATAAGGCAGGTGGAAGCATATAATTTTTTTGCGTGAGGATATGTTTGAGCCAGACCGAGGCATTCTGCTATGGCTAAGGATGGAGAATGCCGAGGTCGATGGCCTGAAAGGCCAGACGAGTTTATCCGAGTCAAAAAAATTATATGCTGAACCTGCCACCCACAAAATTTGACATTTTACTTAACAACAGCTATTTTATCTAACATATGCCTCAACTCGTAATCGTGGAGTCCCCCACCAAAGCCAAGACAATCTCCAAATTTTTAGGCAATGACTTTATCATAAGGTCTTCTTTTGGTCATATTCGAGATCTACCCAAATCCGAACTGGGCGTGGATATTGATAACGATTTCACTCCGGAATATGTTGTTCCGACTGATAAAAAAAAGGTGGTGACGGAATTGAAAAATCTGGCAAAAAAAGCAGATGGCATCCTATTTGCTACTGATAGTGACCGCGAGGGCGAGGCCATTTCTTGGCATTTGGCTAATATCTTAAAAGTAAAGCCGGCCAAGGCCCAACGGTTGGTATTTCATGAAATTACCGCTCATGCCATTCAAGAGGCAATGAAACACACGCGTTCCTTGGATTTGAATCTGGTCAACGCCCAGCAAGCCAGACGCGTGCTTGATCGCTTGGTGGGTTACAAATTGTCGCCCTTTTTATGGAAAAAAGTAGCCAAAGGACTTTCAGCCGGACGGGTGCAATCAGTGGCTGTGCGTTTGGTGGTGGAAAAAGAAAAAGAGATTCAAAAATTTAAAATTGAAGAATTCTGGACAGTGGAAGCAAACTTTACCAAAGATGGACAAGAATTCATTGCCAGACTGCATAAAGTGAACGGTAAAATTTTGGAAAAACTGGCAATTAAATCCAAAGACGAAGCCGAAGCCATTTTAAAAAAATTGATCGACTCCGGCTACACTGTTTTATCTTTAGAAAAAAAACAAGTAAAGAAACGGCCGCTCCCGCCATTTACCACATCCACTCTGCAACAAGACGCAAACCGCCGACTTGGTTTTTCCGCCAAGCTCACAATGGTGCTCGCGCAAAAACTATATGAAGGCGTGGATATTCCAGGACATGGTTCTGTTGGTCTTATCACCTACATGAGAACCGACTCAGTGACCTTAGCTGAAAAATTTCTTAATGAGGCGCGCGGCTATCTTCAACAAACTTTTGGCAAGGACTTTTTGCCTGCCAAACCGCATCAATACACAACAAAATCAAAATTGGCGCAAGAAGCACACGAGGCCATTCGCCCAACCGAGGCGGATCGTGATCCTGCGTCTCTTAAAGATGCGATGGAACCGCGGATGTGGAAACTTTATGATCTAATTTGGAAACGCGCTTTAGCCAGCCAAATGAGCGAAGCAATTTTTGAAGCAACCGCAGCTGACATTGTGAATGACGATGGAAAGTATATTTTCCGCGCCACCGGCAATATTATTGTGTTCCCCGGCTACCTCAAACTCTATCCTGAATCCCAAAAGGAATCAATTTTGCCAGCGCTTATTGAAAAAGAAAAACTTGAATTGTTAAAAATTGATCCACTGCAACATTTTACAGAGCCACCTGCGCGATATAACGACGCGTCCTTGGTCAAGGCATTGGAAGAACACGGAATTGGCCGGCCTTCCACTTACGCGCCAACCATTTCCACCATCATTGTTAGAAAATATGTTGAACGAGATGAAAAAAAACGATTTAAACCAACTGACATCGGCATTTTGGTAACGGATATTTTAGTCAAACATTTTCCACAAGTTGCTGATTATGAATTTACAGCCAAAATGGAAGATGACTTTGACACCATTGCCGAAGGTAAAGCAGAGTGGATTCAAGTGATCAAAGATTTCTACACTCCATTTGCGGCCAATTTAATTGCTAAAGACGCGGAACTGACTAAAAAAGGATTAACAGAAGAGGAAACCAAAGAAATTTGCGAAAAATGCAACTCGCCAATGGTAATTAAAACCGGCCGTTTTGGCAGATTTCTGGCTTGCACCAATTATCCAACTTGTAAAAATACAAAACAATTGTCAGCTGATGGAAAAGCGCAAAACGCCGAGAGCAATTTGTTGGAAGAAAAATGCCCGCAATGCGGCGCGCAGCTGCAAAAACGCCATGGCAGATTTGGTGAATTTACAAGCTGTTCTGCCTATCCCAAATGTAAATATATTAAAAAAGAAAAAAAAGGCACTGGCGTGACTTGCCCGGAATGCAATCAAGGAGAAATCGTGGAACGACGCACCCGTTTTAAAAAAATCTTTTACTCTTGTGAAAGATATCCTGATTGCAAATTCGCTCTGTGGCAAAAACCAACCGGTGAAAAATGCGCAACCTGCAAATCACTAATGGTCTACTCAGGTAAAGATAAAATTTCTTGTAGTAATAAAGAATGTAAAACAAACGCGTAAAAAAGGCCCGGGCAACCGGGCTTTTTTGTGGACAAAAAATCAAATCTGATGTATAACAAACACATGGAAACAATTGAAAATCTCTTAAAAATTATAAAAAACTACAATCCGGAGGCCGATCTGGATTTGATTCGGCTGGCTTATGATTTTGCCGAAAGCGCGCATAAAGGGCAAAAACGACTATCCGGAGTGCCGTACATTGAACACCCGTTGAATGTTGCCGTAACCTTGGCTGAAATGAAACTGGACACACCAATTATTGTGGCCGGTCTGTTGCATGATATTCCCGAGGATACTTCAATCAGTTTGAATGAAATCAAAAAAAACTTTGGAGCTGATGTTGCCTCAATGGTTGAAGGCGTTACCAAATTGGGCAAACTGAAATATCGCGGCATGGAGCGATATATTGAAAATCTGCGCAAAATGTTTGTGTCCATTGCCAAAGATATTCGCGTGATTATCATTAAATTTGCCGACCGTCTGCATAATTTAAAAACTCTGGACGCTCTGCCTGAAAAAAAACGCTATCGCGTAGCTTTGGAAAGTTTGGAAATTTACGCCCCGATTGCCAATCGTTTGGGAATGGGTGAAATGAAAGGCCAAATTGAAGATTACTCTTTCAAACATTTGAATGCCAAAGAATACAATTGGATTACCCAACTCATGACTGAAAGTTTTCAACAAAGAAAACAATGGCTGGACACTGTTAAAAAAATCACTCAAAAAGAATTAAAGGCATCCAACATTGAAATCATCTCAATACATGGTCGAGTTAAGCACACTTATAGTTTGTTCTGCAAAATTTTGCGCTATAACCGCGACATTAATAAAATCTATGATTTGGTGGCCTTGCGTGTAATTGTTAAGGACTTGGCTGATTGCTATGCCGCTTTGGGAGTGATTCATAAATTATGGCGCCCTGTGCCAAGTCGCATTAAGGACTATATTTCTCAACCAAAACCAAATGGCTATCAATCAATCCACACCACTGTTTTTGCAACTGATGGACAAATCGTGGAATTTCAAATCCGCACTGAAAAAATGCATGAAGAAGCGGAATTTGGTGTGGCCGCACATTGGCATTATGATGAAAAAGGGTCTGTCATACCTTCAAAAAATATCGCGTGGATTAAAGAATTAGCTGCTTTTCAAAAAGTCAGCTTGGAAAAAATTACTGATTTGGAAAATCTAAAAATTGATGTGTTTCAAAATCGCATTTTTGTGTTTACTCCGCGCGGTGATGTGATTGATTTGCCAGAACGCGCCTCACCGGTGGATTTTGCCTATTCAATTCACACTGAACTTGGAAATAAATGCGTTGGCGCGCGCATTAATGACCAGCTAGCCAGCTTGGACACATCTTTAAAAAGCGGCGATGTGGTAGAAATTCTAACGGACAAAAATCGCAAAGGCCCAAGTTTGGAATGGCTTAAATTTGTTAAAACCAATGCCGCGCGTGGACACATCAAAGCTAAGGCGCACTCTTCTCTGACTGATTGGCTAAAAACAAAAATCCTTCCGGAGAAATTTCCCAAGAAGGAAGCGGACAAAATTCGCAAGAAAAAACTATTTTGACGCAATTGTTTTTACTATTCTTTTTAATTCTTCGGGAGAAAAATAGTCAATTTTAATATTCCCCTTCTCTCCGCGCTTGGTCACGCGCACTTTAGTGCCCAAGGCCTCGCGCAATTGCCTTTCATAATCAATTACAGCCGGCTCACGACGAGTCAATCCGGTTGTATTCAGCCGTTTTTCCTCAACTTTTTGCTCCACACCCTGCACAGTGCCTTTTTCCGCCACTGTCTGATGATACATTTTTAATTGCTCCTTTGCTGTTGGCAAACCCAAAATGGCGCGGCCAAGAGTATGGGTGATGGTTCCATCAATCAGACCTTTTTGAATTTCTTGCGGCAAAGACAGCAGACGCAGAGTATTTGAAACATACGGCCTACTCTTGCCGACTTTTTTTGACACATCTTCATGCGTTAACCCAAATTCATCCACCAATCGTTCATAAGCAAACGCCTCTTCAACGGGATTAAGATTTTTGCGTTGAATATTTTCAATCAAAGCCAATTCCAATTTTTCCAAATTTTTGGCCTGACGAATAATTGCAGGCACAGTGGCCAAATTTAAAATCTGCGCGGAACGAAAACGCCGCTCACCGGCAATCAATTCATATCCTCCATCATTTGCTTCACTCAAAATAATCGGCTGAATAATGCCGTGCTCTTTAATTGAATTGACCAACTCTTCCAAATCCTGGTGCACGAAATTCCGGCGCGGCTGATAAGGATTGGCTTTAATGGCAGTCAAAGGAATCTGCCAAATTCTGCCGCTTTTGTCACCTGTTTCAACAGGGAAATTCGCAACAGATTTTCTAGTTGCCATTTCCGAGACAGAAATATTTTTAAAAGTTGGAATAAGAGAACTTAATCCTCTGCCTAAAGCCATATAATTAATTGTTTAATTCAATAATTTCCCGCGCCAGCCGCTCATAGGCCTTTGCGCCTTTGGACGACGGATCATAATGTAAAATTGATTTTCCAAATGATGGCGCCTCGGCCAGACGAACACTGCGCGGAATCACCGAACGGAAAATTTTATTGGGAAAATATTTATACAATTCCTGCCAAACATCATTTGATAATTTATTACGACTGTCAAACATGGTCAAAACTGCTCCCATCACATCCAAATCCGGTCGCAAATTTTCTTTAACCAAACCAATAGTTTCCAAAAGTTGCCCCAATCCCTCTAAAGCATAATACTCGGCTTGAACTGGAATTAACACAGTGTCAGCCGCTACAAGTCCATTCACAGTGAGAAGTCCGAGCGAAGGCGGACAATCAATCAAAATATATTCGTAAGCATGCTTTGCCTCTTCCAAAATTTCGCGCAATTTAAACTCGCGATTGGGCGCATTGATCAATTCAATATTGGCTCCTGCCAAGCCCAAAGTAGCGGGCGCCAAACGATAGCCCTCATGATTGGTATTGCAGACAATATCTCGCAAAGACGCCTCGCCCAAAAGTGTGTTATATATGCCTTTTTCAAGCTTTCTGTGATCAATTCCCAAGCCGGAGGTGGCATTGGCCTGCGGATCAATATCCACAAGCAAAACAAATTTGCCCAAAGCCGCCAAATACGCCCCAAGGTTCACAGCAGTGGTGGTTTTGCCCACCCCGCCTTTTTGGTTGACAAGTGAAATGATTTTTGGCATAATTAAGAATACCCACATTATATCATATTTTGAATAAAGGATAAAGCCGCGGTGGCGGAATTGGCAGACGCACGGGACTCAAAATCCCGCGACCGCAAGGTCATGAGAGTTCGATTCTCTCCCGCGGCATTTTCACATGTATTTAGCGATAATTTACGAAATTTTGTTTTTGGTGTATATAATAATGGCCTCAATTTTGGCTGTTATTTTAATTAAGCGCAAACATAAAATAGCGCCAATTATTGTTTTTTTATCCATTGCCGGCCTGATTTACAGCGGCTATATTGAACCGCAGTGGATAAAAATCCGCGAACAAAAAATTGAAATTGGCAAATTAAATAAAGAAATCAAAGTGGTAATACTCGGCGACTGGCACTTTCGGCCATTCAAAGGTGAAAATTTTGCCAATCGGGCTATTGCCAAAATCGCCGAACTCAAACCTGATTTTATTTTAATGACCGGCGACTTTCTTTTTTTTGATGATTTACCGGCTTTTGAAAATGATTTGCGCGCCTTGGGCGGACTAGTCAAAATCGCGCCAACATACACTGTGCTTGGCAATCATGATTACGGTATTATATCCTCAGACGAGCCATTTCTATACACAGATTCACATCGCGAAATAACCAAGATTTTAAAAGAGCGAGGTATTCATGTCTTGTCAGATGAGCAGGAAAAGGTTATTATAAAAGGCGAGGAAATCATTTTAGCCGGGTTTGATGAGTATTGGCGCAAAGTCAGATATCCTGAAAAAGCAACATCTGGCTTAGTGCAGGACGATACTTTAAAAATCGGTATTAGCCATCACCCTGATATTGCCTATAAAAAAGAGGCAACCAATTTGGATTTAGTGGTGGCAGGACACACGCACGGAGGACAAGTTCGCTTACCTTTGATTGGCGCTTTGGGCGATGCTGAAAGTTTAATGACCAAAGCTGATTATGGCAAATATCTGCCAAATCATAAACCGCCAATTTTTAATACCATCGGCATCGGCGAATCAGGTCCACATGTGCGTTTTTGGAACAGGCCAGAAATTGTGTTGTTGAGAATTAAATAATGGCTGGGTAGCTCAGTGGTAGAGCACACGCTTCATAAGCGTGCCGTCGAGGGTTCGATCCCCTCCCCAGCTATAATTTCTAGGGATGAGCCGAGCCAAAAATTTATTTTTGACTCGCGAAGCCCGACGAAATTTCAAGCTTCGCTTATATTTTTTTTGGAAAAATCACGGAAAGAATCATGGATGAACCCAAAGCAAACATAATAATGCCGAACGAAATCAAAGATGAAATATGCACTCCCACGATTCCAGAGAGCATTTTGGCGCCGATAAAAAATAAAATAAAAGCAAGTCCTTTTTGCAAATGATGAAATTTATGCAAAACGCTTTCCACTAAAAAAAACAAAGCCCGCAAGCCCATTATGGCAAAAATATTTGATGTAAAAACAATAAACAAATTCTGCGAAATTGCAAACACAGCCGGTATGGAATCAACTGCGAAAATTATATCAGTCGCCTCAATCAAAATCACAATTAAAAAAAGTGAGGTAAAATAAAACTTTCCGTTCTCTTGTAAAAAAAACTTCCCGCCATGATGGCTGGCTGTGAATGGAAAAATTTTATGAGCAAACTTAATTATTTTACTGTGCTGAAAATCAATGTGCTTTTCCTTTTTGTCTTTTAAAAGTTTCACGCCTGTATAAATTAAAATCGCTCCGAAAATGTATAACACCCAATAAAATTGGTGAATTATGTAGACGCCGGCGACAATAAAAATACCGCGAAAAACCAGAGCGCCCATAATCCCCCAAAACAAAGCGCGATGATGGTACTTTTCTTCCAATTTGAAATAACTGAATATGAGCATCATCACGAACAAATTATCCACCGACAGCATTTTCTCCGTCACATATGCGCTTAGAAACTCCGCCGCCGGATCTCGGCCGATAAAAAGAAAAATCAAAAATGAAAATCCCAAGGCCAGCGCTATCCAAAATAACGATTGAAACAAAGCCGGACTAAATTCAATTTTGTGATTTTTGCGGTTAAAATATCCCAAATCAACGGCCAAAAACCCGACAATAATGACACTGAATAAAATAAATAAATACGATTGCATTGACATATTTTTTTTAAAATGTTTCCGCCACTGGCGGCCAAGCATAAGACGAGAAAACCCACTCAACCAAAGCTCGCGCTTCACTAAAACGCCCATAGTGCGTATCAGACCCCAAAACCACAGTAATAATCTGATGCCCATCTTTATTTTCCAAAGCCACTGCGAAACAATATCCCGCCTCTTCCACAAATCCGGTCTTACCGCCCACAATTTTGATCGCGCCAACAGGCAATCGCTCGGACAACAGCACATTTGTTGAGCTGATACTGCGCGCCGGGCCATTTGGCATTAAATTAAAAACATAATTCTTTTTTACAACCACTTCTTGAATTGCTTTTTCCGACAAAGCAAATTTCAAAAGCCATGCAATTTCTTTGGCAGTTGATTGATTAGCCGGATCCAAACCGGTCGGTTCTGTAAATGTTGTTTGCTTCAAACCCAAATCAACTGCTTTTACATTCATTTTTTTAACAAATTCTTCCATTGACAAACCGGTAGAGCGCGCCAAAGCCATAGTGGCATTATTGGATGAGCTAATTAAAGAAACATGAAATAAATCTTTTACTGTCGCTTGCTCGCCTTCTATCACATTTAAACGGCCTTGGCTACCATCAGCTGCCTCTATTGCCACAATCTTGTCCCATTGAGGTGTTGTGTCCAAAAAAACTAAAGCAGTCATTAATTTTGTCAAACTGCCGATAGAACGCACCTCATTTTCATTATCAGCAAAAAGTTGATTTTCAGTGTCTTCATCCATTACAAAAGCTGATTTAAAAGTGTTTTTTTTAATGTCAAAATCGCCTGTGTTTGACTTGCGTTGAGGCGCTCGCTCAGATCGACTCAAGGCCAATGGCAGTGTTTTTATTGGTGCGGCTGAAATTATCAAACTGTCTCCGCCAATTTGTTCTGCCGCAGCTTTTTCAGCCATTTGTTCTCTCATCGATTGATTATTCAAAACCGATACCGGAGCGGTTGGAAAACCGCCACCTGAAAGTCCCAAAAAAATAAACGCTTGCCAAATAAATGTTTTAAATAAAAATTGACTGATCATAATCGAGATGAGTGAGGTAAAAGAAAAGAATTTTCTTTTGCGAACGAATGAGATTATATGGCGAAGCCCTATAATTAATTCGTCTGTTGCGCGTCATTTAACAATTTATCCAATAAATCATTGGATCTTAATTTTTTAAAATCCGGCAATTCCGACGATTCATGAATACCCAAAAATTTAAGAAAATCAAAAGTGACAGAATAAACCGTGTCCGCGCGAGTTTTATCTTCTTCCGCCTTAATAAGCCCGCGCATCATTAAATTGCGCAAAATCAAGGAACAATTAACCCCACGAATTTGCTCCATTTCCAATTTAGTTATTGGACCACGGTAGGCAATAATAGTGAGTGTCTCCAATGACGGACGCGTCAATTCACCTGTGGTTTCATCTTTCACATATTCTTTTACCAACTCGCTATTTTGCGGATTGGTCATAAATTGCGCCTCTTTGCCATCAGTCATTATTTGCAATCCACTTTCAGCTTGATTGTATTTTTCTTTTAAAATTTTAATTACATCTTCCACTTCTTTTTCTTTGCACTCGGCCAAACCGGCTAGCTTTTTAAAAGCGAGCGGCTTGCCGGCAATGAAAAGAATTGATTCCAATTTTGAAGTTAAAGACATATTTTAAATTTTTTCAATCATTATTTCTTCAAAATTATTGCCCTGCACCACTACAATATGGCGCTGTTTCGTCAATTCAAGCAATGCCAAAAAAGAAACAATTATCTCGGTACGATTTTTGGCATTATTTAAAATCTCGCCAAACCCAACGCGGCTGTACTGCGCGAGCAAACTATAAATATGCTGAATTTTTTCTTTAATGGAAATGGTTTTCTCCAATGTCGCTTTGGGCAAATCCAACAACGGCTTCAAATGTTCCAAAATTTCCTCAAACATTTGCCGCATCTTTCCGGAATTTAAGCCCTTGGGTGGGAAAAAACCCATATCCTCCGGCTTAAAAATGGTCTCGCGAAAATATGCAAAATGTTTCTTCTTGATTTTATCTTCAATTTTTTTTGCCGCCTCTACAAATTCTTTATACATTTTCAACTGATCTTCCAAACTGATTCCACTGTCTTCATCCAATACCAAATTTGGTAAAATACTTTTTGACTTTAGCAACAGTAATTTGGCCGCAATAACCAGAAAATCGGCCAATTCATCTTCCGGAATTTTTTGCAATTTTAAACAAACTAAAAAATCCTCCGTCACCTTGGCCAAAGAAATTTCCGTTATTTCCAGCTCATCTTTTTCAATCAATTGTAAAAGCAAACTTAACGGACCTTCAAATTGTTCCGTCTTATGATGAAACATCTCTATTACTTTTTCTTTTTCAGAACTTTTTTAATCTTTTTCTCCACGATTTTACCCAAATCAGCCATTGTGGCATTTTCCAATTTTTGCAAATCCTTGGCCTTAAGACGCATGGACTCTGTAAACGATCCGGCGCTTATCAAAACATCCTTGGCTTTAATTAAGGCCTTATCCAATATTACTTCCACTTTATGCAAAGAGCCAAATGGTGTCATTGCTCCGGGCACAACTTTGAAAACTTTTTTCATCACTTGTTCCGGCGCGAGTTCCGCTTTTTTAACTTTTAAAAACTTCTTAACCTTGACCATGTCCAAGCGATAATGCGCGGGCAAAACCACCAAAACATATTTTTTGTCCGTTTTCACCAAAAGAGTTTTAGCAATTTTATGCATTTTTTCTTTCAATGTCTGCGACAGATCAAAAGCAGTGAACACTTTTTTGTGTTTCACCAAATCATATTTGATCTTGCTTTTATCAAGGTAGGCGATGATTTTTTTGGAAATCATAAGTTTAAAAATTAATTTTTTATTTGCAAATCAATTCTATTTAAATCGCGCGGGAAAAGGGTGGCGTGTTTGATATTGTCAATTCCTAAAAGCCGCGCTGTCATGCGCTCCAAACCAATGGCCAGCCCGCCTTCAGGCGGCATGCCATATTTAAATGCTTCCAAATAAAACTTGAAATTCTCCGGCTGCATGCCCCACTTTTTGATATTGGCGACCAGCTGTTCATAATCATTAATACGCTGACCTCCTGTTGTCACCTCAATACCGCGAAACAACAAATCAAAACTTTTAGTAAATTCGAGATCCGCTTCATCGGGATAGGTGTACATTGGCCGCTTGGCAGTCGGATAATGCGTGATAAAAATGAAATCGGAATCGTGCTGTTTCAAAGTATATTTGCCAAGCCACTGCTCTTCACTCGGTTCCAAATCCGGTTCATTTGTGTGATTAACACCTGTTTCTTTTTTAATCAATTCCTGCGCCTGGCGTAATTTCATAATCGGAATATCCTTTGGAATTTTCATTTCCTGATAATCCCAAAGTTTTAATTCCGCACCAACTCGCTCTGCTAAAAATCCTTTTAAAAATCGCAAAAATTCAATTTCCAAATTGATCACATCCAAATGATCTGTTATAAATCCAAACTCCAAATCCAAACTGGTGTATTCATTGATGTGCCGTGTGGTGGCATGCTCTTCAGCGCGATAAACATTGCCAATAGTGAAAACTCGCTCAAAAACACCTACCATAATTTGCTTGTAAAATTGCGGACTCTGCGCCAAAAAAGCCGGTTGACCAAAATAGTCAACTTTAAAAACATTGGCCCCGCCTTCGGTTGACGCGCCCACGATTTTGGGACATTGAAATTCAACAAAATCATAACTGATTAAAAAGCTGCGAAAGGCATTGATAATTTCCGCCTGAATTTTAAATAGCGCGCGATTTTTTTCAGTACGCAAAGTCAAAGGCAATAAATCCAAATACACATCCAATCCCATTTTTTCATCAGCCGGATCCAAAGGCAATGATTCGGCCTTGGCTAAAATTTTAAAATCCTTTGCTAAAATTTCTACAGTGCCGGTTATCAAAGCCGGATTGATATTTTTCTCATTGCGTTTATTAACCACACCCGCTATTTCAACAACAAATTCCTGCCGGACCTCTTTGGCTACATCATAATCCGATCCAAGCTCACTTGGCGCGCACACCACCTGCACAAGCCCTGATCCATCTCGAATATCTAGAAAAATAATCTTGCCTAAATTTCGGCGGGTTTGTACCCAGCCATTTATGACTATTTCCGCCCCCACCCGATTGATTGAATCCTTAATTAAAGTTCTCATCATATGAGTATATTTTACCAAAATGGCCCATTATGGGCAAGTGGACGAATTAAAAAAAGCACAGGTAGTTGCACCTGTGCTGACTATGTCACCTACCCCCTAGATCTTTCTCTCAATGTGTACAAGTCCTCGGCCGGTTCCGCGGTCGTCCATACCATAGCCGACCAAGTAGCCCTCCAATTCAGGAAAGCCGACATAGTCAAGCCGCACTTTGGGTCGCAGATTCTCGCCGGTCTTGTCAACAGCCACGGCGATTTTAAGCGATTTTGGCTTCTTGACCCAGAGGTGACTTTTCACTTTTTCCAAAGTGCGGCGGGTATCGGCCACTTCATCCACCACCAGCACATGACGTCCGCTGATTTGATAACTGATATCTTTCAAAATCCTCACCTCGTTGGCGGGTCTATTATCCGGCCAGCTGGACACGCTCATGGTGTCAATATATAGAGAGCGACTCGTGCGCCTACGCTCCAAAGCGCGACTCAAGTCAACGGCAAAGAACATTCCTCCATTTAACAAAATTATGATGACCAATTCTTCATTACCATAATCTTTGAAGATTTGGTCGGCTACCTGTTCAACCATTGCTTGGATCTGTTCTTCGGTTTTAATGATTGAAGCACCGCTTTTCAGTCCCATTGTTGCACCCACTTGTTGTTTAGTTACTAAGTTAAGGTTTCAATCTGTTGATTGTTCGAGGAAATGGAATGCACTCGCGCACATGCTCCACACCCGTAATCCAGCGTACAGTGCGCTCCAGTCCAATGCCAAAGCCGGAATGAGGCACGCTACCATAACGGCGCAAACCCAGATACCATTCATAATCCTCCGCTTTCAGTCCCTCGGCTTTAAGCCGTTCCAACAGCGCCTCATAATCATCTTCGCGCTGACTGCCACCAATCAATTCCCCAGCGCCTTCAGTAGCAATCAAATCCGAATTTAACACCACTGCTGAATTTTGCGTATCGCGTTTCATATAAAATGGTTTGATATTGGCTGGCCATTTTTCAATAAATATAGGCACAGGCGAATCCTTGGTCAAAAGCGCTTCGTCATCATTGCCCAAATCCTCGCCTTCCTTAATATCCGAGCCCAACTGACGCAATTTGGCAATTGCTTCTTTATAATTTAATTTTACAAAAGGCGCGTCAGCTTTTACCAATACATCAGTGTTTCTTTCTAAAATTCCTAATTCTTTTTTACAATGAGCCAAACAATATCTGATAATATATCGCGTTAAATTTTCTTGAATTTGTAAATTCTCATCATGTTCCACAAATGCCGCTTCGGCATCCATCATCCAAAACTCGGTCAAATGCCGTTTGGTTTTGCTTTTCTCGGCCCGAAATACCGGCCCAAAATCATAACACCGCCCAACCGAAGCAATTGCCGCTTCCAAATACAGCTGGCCTGATTGCGAAAGATAAGCCGTGCCCAGATCAAAATAAGGCACTGGAAAAAGCGTGGTCGTGCCTTCGCAAGCATTGGGTGTAAAAATTGGAGAATCCACCCGCATAAAATCAATGCCGCGCAAATATTCTTCAATCGCCCGCATAATAGCGTCGCGCACACGCAAAATCGCCCACTGTTTGGGACTGCGCAGCCACAAATGCCGATATTCCATTAAAAAATCCGGACCATGCTCTTTTTTACCAATGGGATATTCCGCGGCCGCTTGCACAATTTGCAAATCCATAACTTGCAATTCAAAAACATCGGCCTGCCGTGGATGCTGTGTCACTTTGCCTTTGATAATTGCCGAACTCTCCAAACTTAATTTCGCGCAATCAACCCAGACATGCTCTGGCACGCTCCCCTTACTCACCACCGCTTGGGCAAAGCCTGACCCATCGCGAATTTGCAAGAAAAAAATATTGCCGGATGAGCGCAAATTATACACCCAGCCCTTGATTTCCGCTTCTTGATCTAAAAATTCAGATAAATTTTTGATTAACATACTAAATTTGATAATTTACAAAATTTTCGGCTAGATTTTTAATTTCCAAAGATAAATTGTCGTTTAATTTCAAAGCCAAACTTTTAGTTAAAGAATAATGCCGCAGATAACGCAAAACCTTAATGGCTTCATTGCTGATTGGCTGATTTTGTTCTTTTGTTTTAATGGCGCAGTTAGAACAAATCAGTCCACCGTGTTGAAAATCAAAATAATTTTTTCCGGGACTAATCACATCGTGACAATGAAGGCAATTTTGCAATTCAGGCGACAGACCGGCCAATCGTAAAAGTTCAAAAGTAAAAAAAGAAAAAAGATTGGGAAAAAATTTTGATTGAAAATTCAAAGATAAAAACTGTTTAAAAAAATCGTAAATTTTTGTTTCTTTTTGCCATTGCGGCGACACTTTTTCCACCAATTCGGCCGCTCTTTGCGCTTGCCACACTGCCTCGGGCGTTTGGCTTTTATGAACACCAAAAGTGTTCATAGTTACAGCTTGCCCCAACTTGTGAATTTCCCTACCCACAGCCACCATCAATTTCACTTCGCGCAATGGCTCCAAATGTCCGGCCAGTTTGCTCTTAATTTTTTTCGCGCCAATGGCCATGGCTGTCATTTTTCCCAAATCACGACTTAAAAAAGTAACTAACAAATCCGATTCTTTAAAAGCGCGGCGATTAAGAATAATGGCAGTGGTGTTAAAAGTCATACTAAATAACTTTCCAAAATCACCATCGCCGCGCCGATATCTCGATTGTTTTTTGCGTCTTGCGAAAGTGTGTCAGCCAGTCGGCTGGACAATCTTTCATCTTTCATCTCAACTGGTATATCAAGATTTTTGGCTAAAAATGCGCTAAATTCGCGTATTTCTAATGTTTTTTTACTTTCTTCTCCGGATAAAGAAAGAGGCAAACCAACAATAATTTTAGAAATTTTTTCTTCAATAATTATTTTTTTTAATTCTTTCAAAATAAAATCTTCGCCATTGTTAATTAAAACTTTGTAAGGCAAAGCCATTTTAGAATTTTCATCAGCCACAGCCAAGCCGATATTTTTCTCACCGTAATCCAAACCTAAAAGCATATTAAGTAACTATTTCACACCCATTCTTTGTCACTACTATCGTGTGTTCAAAATGCGCTGCCCACGAACCATCAGCTGTTTTAATACTAAACCCGTCATCCCCTTCTGCTATTTTCCAAGTACCCAGAGTAATCATTGGCTCAATTGCCAAAACCATTCCTTCTTTAATTTCAATTTTTGACAATGCGGAGTCAAAATAATTTGGAATGCGCGGGGACTCGTGCACAGCATAACCAACGCCATGTCCGACTAAATCACGCACTATGCCATAACCAAATGGCTTCACATAATTTTCAATCATTCGCCCGATGTCGCTGATTTTATTTCCCGGCTTCACTGCCTTGATTCCAATTTGCAAGGCCTTTTGCGTTACATCAATCAATTTTTTGTTTTCCGCGCTAATCTTTCCAACTGCCACAGTCACTGCAGTATCAGTGTAAAATCCATTTTTTGCCGGATATTTCATACCAATATCAATTCCAATAATGTCACCTGTTTTTAAAACACGCGCAGGCAAAGAAGCGGCATGCACAATTTCATCATTTACAGATGTACACAAAATACAAGGAAATGGCATTTCATTTTTTGAATGATAACCCTTGAAAGATGGCCGACCGCCAACTTTTTTAATCAATTCATCGGCCTTGGCTTCCAAATCACCTGTGGTAATTCCCGGTTTGACCATTTTGGCTAATTGCTGTAAAATACTACCCAAAAGTCGACCGCCTTTTTTAATCACGACTATCTCTTCCAGCTTCTTTATTGTTACATTTTCCAGTACCATATAATTCAATTCTAACTTAAAAAATGCTTTTATGCAAGCGCTTGAACCCCTTATTCACCAATCGCCAACTACTAAAAAATTGATCGCCGTTATTATCTCGGCTTTTCTTTCAATTTTTTTCTTATCCCGACTTTATGTCTATTTGGTACTTGGCCATCTGGCGCCTAATTTGTTTGTCACTATCAGAGGCGTGCATATCCACCATTTTGCTTATGGCTTTTTTATTCTCGCTGGCGTAGGCCTTTATTTGCTTATAAAACATCCTGCACCGGATTCCAAAACTTTTTATTGGGTCGCGTGGTTTTACGGCCTTGGCCTAGGGCTGGCGACCGATGAATTTGCAATGTGGTTTCGGCTGGAAGATAATTATTGGGTGCGTCAAAGTTATGATGCTGTGATTATTGTTACACTGGGCCTTCTCAACATCGCCTACTTTAAACAATTACTGAATTGGTTAAAAGAAATACTTTTAACTTTTAAAAATTGGACTAAAAAAGGCCTCTAATTGAGGCCTTTTTTAAATCACTTGTTTAATATCTTCCAGTACCTTTTCAATCGCTGACCGACCGTCCACCTCCACTACTGGCACGCCACTGTTACGAAAAAACTCCAAAATCGGCTGTTGAGCCGCAGTGCCCTGTATTTCCAACCGTTTTTTTAATGTAGCAACATTGTCATCCGGTCTAATAATCAGCTCGCCACCGCACTTGGGGCAAACGGACAAATCCTTTGTTTCCAAAGAATAAGCGGCAATTTCGTTGCATTTTACGCAAACTCGACGCTTGATCAATCGCTCCACGGCCTCGGCGTCTGACAAAGCGATCCACACAATCTTTACCTCTTCCAACCATTTTTTCTCTGTGAAAAATTTAAAAAATTCTTTGGCCTGTTCTAAATTCCTAATTACGCCATCTAAAATCACACCCCTCCCGGAGAGCAATTTTTTTTCAATTTCTTTAAACACCAATTTATAAATCAGCCAATCAGCCACCAAAATTCCTTGGCGGCTTTTCTCCACTTCTTTTTTTTCTTCTGGATCAACAGTATCGCCGGCCAAAAGTCGGCGCACTAAATCCCCACTGGAAATATGTTGAAAATTTAAAAAAGCGCCCAAACGCTTGGCTTGAGTGCCTTTGCCAGATCCCGGCGGCCCCATAAAAACAAGTATTTTATTGGCCATAAAATGTATTAAAATCCCTCGTATTCACGCATGGTCAATTGGGATTCAATTTGTCGCACTGTTTCGATAACCACGGAGACAACAATCAAAAGCGAAGTACCGCCAACAACCAAAGAACTGGTGCCGGTCACGCCACCCATAGTCAAAGGTAAAACTGCGATCAAGCCCAAAAATATGGCACCTGCCAGAAGAATACGATTGATAGTATATTGAAGATATTCGGCAGTCAAACGACCGGGGCGAATACCGGGAATAAATCCACCTTGCTTTTGCAAATTCTCGGCGATTTTTTGCGGATGAAAAATAACAGCTGTGTAGAAAAAAGTAAAAGCCACCACCAAAATAAAATACAAAACGCCGTAAAAAATTTGATTGTTAAATAAAGTAATGGTCCATTGCGCCGCGTCAGCCAACCACGGAGTTCTCGCGCGCATGAAAAATTGAGCAACCATTGAAGGAAACAAAATAATGGAAATCGCGAAAATAATAGGAATCACGCCTGCCATATTCACGCGCAAAGGCAAATGAGTTGTTTGCCCGCCAAAAACACGATTACCGCGCACTTGCCTGGCGTAAGACACCGGTATATTGCGCTGGCCTTCTGTAACAAACACCACGCCGACAATAGTTATTACAGCCACAATGATAAAAAGAATAATTTGAACCAATTGACTACTGTCAAAAGTGACTAGCATTTGCTGAACTTTTCCAGGTAAAGCTGAAACAATGCCTGCAAAAATCAAAAGAGAAATACCATTGCCAACATTTTTTTCTGAAATCAACTCTCCAATCCACATTAAAAAAATGGTTCCGGCTGTAATCGTCACCATTGTGGTGATCAAACGGAAAAAATCCATTTCTCCCACAATACCGCGGGCTGACTGTTTTAAAAGCATAATCATGCCGTAAGATTGTAAAAAGGCCAATGGCACTGCCAGCCAACGAGTATATTGATTAATGCGCCGTTGTCCTGACTCGCCTTCCTTGGACATTTCTTCCAAGCTCGGAATAATCATGGCCAAAAGCTGAAAAATAATGGAGGCGGTAATATATGGAGCGACACCTAACATGATGACGGAAAAATTTTCCATAGTTCCGCCGGAGAATATATTCATGAGTCCCAAAATTTGATTGGATTGAAAAAATTTGCGCAAAGCCAGCACATCAACTCCCGGTACCGGAATATGCGCGGCTAATCTAAAAATCACGAGCATTGCCAGAACAAAAATAATGCTCTGCCGCAAATCCTTAATCTTCCAGATTTGGCTGATTTTTTCCCACATATCTAAAATTAAATTTTCACAGATCCGCCTTTGGCCTCTATTTTTGCTTTGGCTGAATTGGAAATCGCCATTCCTTCAATTATCAGTTTTTTGGTCAATTCCCCGTCACCCAAAATTTTTATTTTATCAGCGCGAACACCAATCAAGCCCTTTTCTTTCAAAGCACCCAAGTTAACAATATCACCATCATTAAAATGTTTTTCCAAAACTTCCAAATTAAAAATTACTGCCTTTGGATGAAAACTCTTAAAACCGCGCAACTTTGGCGCAGACATCATTAAATTGCGCAAGGCCTTGCGCGCCAATCTATTTTTTCCACCACTTCTGGCTTTCTGGCCTTTTTGACCTTTGCCACTGTAAGAACCCTGACCTGCATTATCACCGCGACCCAATCTTTTTGGTTTGCGTTTTGATCCGACCGATGGTTTTAAATTGTGCAGTTTCAACGACATAATTTCAAGAGATGAGTCAAGCCAAAAACTTGTTTTTGGCTTGCGAAGCTCGCCGAAATTCACAAGCTTCGCTTATATTATCTTTTCTTTAATTTTTTCAAGGCCTCAAAAGTAGCTTTAGCATTATTGATTTTATTATTGGAACCGAAAATCTTACTCACCACATTTGGCACTCCAGCCATTTCCAAAACCACGCGCACAGCGCCTCCGGCAATAATGCCTGACCCCTGCGGAGCCGGTTTTAACATAATTTTCGCCGCGCCAAATTTAGCATCAATTCTATGTGGAACTGTTTCATGAAAAAGAGGCACGGTTATAACACGCTTTTTAGCTTGACGCACAGCTTTCTCAACAGACATAGCAACATCAGCGCCCTTAGCCACGCCATAACCAACACGACCCTTTCCATCTCCAATTATAACACAAGCGCGAAAATTCATCCTCTTTCCACCTTTGGTCACGCGAGTAACGCGCGCCAAATCCAAGATTTCTTGATTAAATTCGCGGTCTTCCTTACCTCCACGGCCGCCTCGGCCTGATTGTCTTTGTGGTTGCATAATTTCTAGGAATGAGCCAAATCAAAAACTTGTTTTTGATTTGCGAAGCCTGACGAAATTTACAAGCTTCGCTTATAATAAATATTAAAATTTCAAACCGCCGGCACGAGCGCCTTCGGCTACGGCTTTTACCCTTCCATGATACAAATAACCGCCACGATCAAAACAAATTTCTTTAATACCTTTTTCCAAAGCTGTTTTAGCTATCAATTTACCTGCTTCAAAAGCCAAGGATTCCTTGCCTTTCAACAAATTGCCCTCAGTCGGCTTTAATCCCTGAGTGTTAATGCCAATTATTGTTTTTCCGATATCATCATTAATCAATTGCGCGAAAACATTTTTAGAACTGCGATAAACACAAAGACGCGGCTTTTTTTCCGTTCCAATCACTTTAGCGCGCACGCGACGATGTCTTGTTTTTCTAGCTTGAACTTTAATTTTTTCAAAACTTTTCATACTTTGCTTTTATTAAAATCTTAAGACGCGGCCTTGGTGGCTGCTTTACCAGCTTTGCGTCTAATTATTTCACCGGCATATTTAATACCTTTACCCTGATAAGGTTCCGGTTTTTTCAAAGCTCTGATCCGTGCAGCTGTTTCACCAACCAATCCTTTATCAATTCCCTTAACAACAATTACATCTTTCTCCATTGTAATCTCAACTCCAGCCGGCACTGCAAAATTGACTTGATGCGAAAAACCAATATTCAAAACCAAATTTTTACCTTTCACTTCCGCTTTAAAACCAATCCCGCTCATTTCCAATTTTTTTTCAAAACCCTTGGTCACTCCTTCAACCATATTTTGAATTAAACTGCCAAAAAGTCCCCACAGTGCGCGATCATTGGTTTCTTCCGGATTTAAAACAGTCACTTTTAAATCAGCACCCTCTTGAACAACTGTTACATGAGGATGTAATTTAATTTCCAAAGCTCCCTTAGGCCCCTTAATTGCAATAAAACCGACTTTTAATTCGGCGCTTACGCCGGCAGGAAGATTAATAGGTTGTTTTCCAATTCTAGACATATTAGTAAATTTCACACAATAATTCGCCGCCAATTTTTTTCTGTCCGGCTTCTTTATTGGTCATTAAACCTTGTGATGTTGAAATAATCGCTATACCCATGCTATTTCTTACTTTTGGCAATTGATCTTTATTAACATACATTCTGCGACTGGGCACGCTCACCCGTTTCAAACTGGTGATAACAGGCTCCTTATTAACATATTTCAATTCAACTTTAATATTTTCCGGGAACACTTCTGTTTTTTCCACTTTGGCAATTAAGCCCTCTTTTTCCAAAATTTGAGCAATACCCATTTTCATTTTTGAAAAAGGAAAGACCACCTCTTTTTTTCTAGCCAAGAGGCCGTTTCGTATTCTTGTTAACATGTCGGAAATTGGATCGTTGAACATATATATTTTTACCAGCTGGCCTTTCTAATCCCGGGCAATTCCCCGCGATTGGCCAATTCTCTAAAACAAATGCGGCATAATTCAAAGTCTCTCATATAGCCGCGTTTACGACCACAACGCCAACATCTTCGCACAACTCTGGTGCTAAACTTTGGTGTTTTTGATGATTTGCTAATTTGCGCTTCAGTAGCCATAAAATTATTTGCTAAAAGGAAAGCCCGCTAATTTAAATAATTTTTCCGCCATCTCGCGTTTCTTCGCGTTGCTCACTATTGTAATTTCCAACCCGTGCAATCTCTCCACTTCATCAGAACGAATTTCTGGAAAAGCAATGTGCTCTTTAAAACCAACAGTCAAATTACCTTGATGATCCAATGACTTTGCGGGCAAACCGCGAAAATCCCTAACGCGAGGCAAAGTAATATGAATTAATTTGGTTAAAAAATCATACATCCTTGCTCCGCGTAAAGTAACTTTAGCTCCAACAATCTGTCCTTCGCGAACTTTAAAATTGGAAATTGATTTCTTGGCCGCTGTTAAAACCGGTTTTTGTCCGGTAATCCTTTTTAAATTTGCTTCAATTATTTCTTTGATTTTCGGTTCATTGCTAATTTTACCAAAACCAACATGAACCACAACCTTAACAATTTTAGGCACAGCGTTGATGTTTTTGTAACCGCCATCTTTCATTAATTGCGGCACTACATTTTTCTGATAATGCTCTTTTAAATTCATACAACTTCTTTACATTTTTTACAAATTCTTTCTTTTTTATCCGCCACGATTCTAGAGCCTAAACGAACCGGCTTTTCACAACGAGCGCAATAAAACATTACTTTGGACATGTGTAAAGGTGCGGCCAACTCAATCACTTGACCCTTTTGGCCGGATTTATTTGCCTTGGAATGTTTTTTAAAAATATTAACTCCCTCAACAACAATTTTGCCCAATTTAGGAAACACCTGGATTATTTTTCCGGTTTTTCCTTTATCCTTGCCTGTTAAGACAAATACTTTGTCGTTTGTTTTTAATTTCATAATATTACAACACCTCGGGAGCCAAAGAAATTATTTTAGTATATCCCAAATCGCGCAACTCGCGAGCCACCGGCCCAAAAATACGCGTACCTTTTGGCTCTTTGGTTTTTTTATCAATAATTACCGCTGCGTTTTCGTCAAAACGAATATATGTGCCGTCTTTGCGTCCAACTGTTCTGTGCGCGCGCACCAAAACCGCTGTAACCACTTCGCTCTTTTTCACCATACCATACGGCTCGGCCTTTTTAACCACAGCTGTAAAAATATCTCCCAAACGAGCGTAATGCTTGCGATAACCACCCAAAACACGAATACACTGAAGCATTTTTGCTCCGGTATTATCGGCTGAATTTACCATTGAACGATGTTGAATCATAATTTCTAGGGATGAGTCAAGTCAAAAATTTATTTTTGACTTGCGAAGCCTGACGAAATTTGAAGCTTCGCTTATACTATTTTTTTACTAACACGCCATCTCTTGTCCCGAGACATTGGTCGACAACCTACAAACTGAACCTTATCACCTTCTTTATATATTCCTTGCTCATCATGCACTTTGAATTTTTTACTTACAATATATCGTTTCAAGTATTTAGGATGTTTTTTCATTTCCTCAACTTTAACTACAATGGTTTTGGGTGTTTTGGCCGACACAACCACTCCTGAAAAAATATGTTGTTTTTTGTTTTTAATAACTTCTGACATATTCAATTAATTAACGCCCCTTCAACGCGGTCAATAATTGGGCTGCCTCTTTTTTTAATTTTCTGATCTCCCTAACATTTTTCAATTCGGAAGTGCTGACCCTGAAACGCAATTCGCGCAAAGTCCCAAACAAGATATTCACATTTTCAGTCATTTCTTCTTTTGTTTTGTCTTTCAATTCAGAAAATTTCATACATTTTTTAAATAGCTTTAACCACAATTGTTTTAACAGGTAATTTATGACCGGCCATTTTCAAAGCATCCTTTGCCACTTCTTCAGTAATACCATCAACTTCAAACATTACAATACCCGGCTTTACAGCTGCCACAAAATGATCCACCGCGCCTTTACCACTACCCATGACGCTTTCATTTCCATGATTTGTAACCGGTTTGTCAGGAAAAATGCGAATCCACAACTTACCGCTTTTTTTGAAAAAATGAGTAATAGTGCGACGTGCTGATTCAATTTGCCTGGCTGTAACCCAACCGTGTTCCAAAGCCTTCAATCCAAAAGCACCGTAGTCCACTGTGGTCTTAGTGGTGGAAATACCGGTTCTGCGACGGCGGCCTTTGTGCCATTTTCTGTGTTTTACTTTCTTCGGATACAACATATTTATTATCAAGCAAGCGAGGGAAGAGCGAATTTATTTGCTCTTCCGAGCGAGCGCAGATAGCAAAGAGTTTACTCTTTACTTTTTAAAAATATCGCCGCGATAAATCCAAATCTTTACACCCAATACACCGTAAGTCATCTGGGCAATGCCGTTCGCATAGTTAATATCAGCGCGTAAATTAGTTAAAGGCAATTTTCCATCAGTCAATTTTTCGCGCCGTGCGATTTCAGCTCCATCCAAACGACCGGAAACCATTACTTTAACACCTTGTGCTCCTGCGCGACGCACTCTTTCAATTGTTTGTTTCAACACGCGACGAAAAGGCATGCGTTTCTCCAAATCATTAATCATATTCTGCACTACAATTTGAGCTGACAAATTTGGTTTACTAACTTCTTGAATATTTAATTTAACCGCGAATTTATCTTTGGCAAAGAAATTCTTTTGAATTTTTTTACGCAATTCTTCCGCACCTATGCCACCGCGTCCGATAATCAAACCGGGTTTGGCCACTTGCAAAGTAATAGTAATTTCATTTGCGCCTCTTTCAATTTGGATTGAATCCATTCCGGCTTCTTTTAAACTCTTGAACAAAAATTCTTTTAATTTCATGTCTTGTCGCAAAAAAGCCGCGTATTTCTTACGCGAAAACCATTTGGCATCAAATTCCAGAATAGTTGAAAGACGAAAAATTTTTGGATGTACTTTGTGTCCCATATTAGCGATCTTCTAAAACAATGGAAATATGACAGGTGTGTTTCTTAATCGGTGCGGCTCGACCAAAAGCGCGCGGCCGCCATCTTTTTAAAGACGGACCCTGATCAGCTGTTATTTTTTTAATAAACAATTTGTCTTTTTCCAATTTAAAATTATGAACGGCATTGGCCACATCTGACTGTAATAATTTACTCACCGGCCGCGTGGCCGCTTTATTTAGAAAAGCCAAAATAGCCTCGGCTTGTTTAACCGATTTTCCGCGAATCAAATCAATTACTAATTTGACTTTACGGGAAGACATTCTAATGTATCTTGCTTTGGCTTTTACTTCCATAATATTATATTATTTCTTGGGCTCCGGCTTGGCGGTAGCCGCAGCTGATGTTTGCTGTTTGGCTGTTTCAGCTTGCTTTGTTTCAATATCTTTTTGCATTTTACCGCCATGCTTTACAAATTTACGAGTCGGTGAAAATTCACCCAAACGATGGCCAACCATATTTTCAACCACGAGCACTGGTATATGCAATTTTCCATTATGAACTCCAATGGTAAAACCTACCATTTCCGGCGTAATTTGTGAATCTCTGGACCAAGTTTTAATCACTGTTTTATCGCCCGATCTCAATTTCATTACTTTCTTCAACAGCTTTTCATCAACAAATGGGCCTTTTTTTAAACTTCTGCTCATACATTTTTTATTACTTCTTTCTGCGATGCATTATAAATTTAGTGCTCCACTTTTTATTCTTTCTGGTTTTAACTCCCAAAGCAGGTTTACCCCAAGGTGTTTCGGGTCTGGCCATACCAATCGGATTATGACCCTCACCGCCACCATGCGGATGATCCACTGGATTCATGGCCTTACCGCGCACACTGGGCCTAATGCCTCTGTGGCGCATACGGCCGGCCTTGCCCCAACGAATCAAATTTCTATCAGGATTGCTAACTTGTCCGATAGAAGCGGAACATTCGGTTAAAACGCGACGAATTTCTCCAGAAGGCATTTTCAAAACCGCGTAATCCCCTTCCATGGCCATAAGTTGAGCTGAATTTCCAGCTCCGCGCACCAATTTTCCACCTGTACCTGGATTTAATTCAATATTATAAATCATCAAACCGACCGGCATATGTTTCATCGGCATACGATTGCCGCTTTGCACATCAATTCTATTTTTGGAAGAAAGGAGTTTTGTGCCGATAACCAAATTATGAGGCGCTAAAATATAGCTCTTTTCCCCATCGCCATACTCAACCAAAGCGACGCGGCCACCACGATTTGGATCATATTCAATTGACTTAACTTCAGCAGGCACATCAAATCTTTGCTGTTTAAAATCAACCAAACGATAAAAAGGACGAGTGCCTCCGCCGCGATGGCGCACTGTTATCAAACCATTGGAACGACCGGTTCGTTTCTTGTGCGACTTCATCAATGATTTGGTAGGCGCTGTTTTTTTAGTGAGATCTGAAAAAGTATCAACACTTGAAAAACGGCGACCGGCTGAATTTTTTTTGTAAACTTTAATCGGCATATTAAACGTTCTTGTGAACTTCAATTCTTTCACCTTTTTTCAAAGTCACAATAGCTTTCTTGCGATCTTTTCTTTTGCCTGACATTCTACCATATCGAACATCTTTACCCAAACAATTAATCATGTGAACTTTAACCACATGCACGCCGTAAATAGCTTCAATCGCTTTTTTCACTTCTTGTTTATTGGATTCTGTTCTTACTTCAAAACCATACTTTCCATCGCTTTGCAAATAAGTGATTTTTTCAGTAACCAACGGTTTAACAAGCAATCTGTTTGATGGATGATATTTTTTGGTTTTTACTTCATTCATAACCTCGGCAACTGTTTTTTCCGGTTTTATTTCAGATTCGATTTTTGACTGTTCAACAACCGGCGCTGTTGCGAGCGCTTTTTGAGGTGTTCCTTTTTTTCTTGACCATCTATCAAAAAGTTTCATACTCTTGTTTTTTGCCAAAATTTAACCGCTTCCATTGTTGCGAGCACTGTATCGGAATTCAAAACATCCAATAAATTCACTTCTTCCAAATTTTCCTGTTTCACAAATGTCAAATTCTGAGAAGCGCGACGCAAATTATCTTTTTTATTATCAGGGAAAACAATCAAAACCTTTTTGCCAACAACCGGCAATGTTTTCACCATTTTAACAAATGATTTAGTTTTGCCTTCCAGTAAATCAAAATTCTCCAAAATCACCAAAGCATTTTCTCTGACTTTATCGGACAAAACCATATTCAAAGCGGTCTGCTTGGTTTTGCGATTTATTTTAATTTTAAAATTACGATTTGAACGAGGACCAAAAACAACGCCGCCACCACGCCATAATGGAGAACGAATGGAACCCTGCCGTGCGCGTCCGGTTCCTTTTTGCTTCCATGGTTTTTTACCGCCGCCTGAAACCTCGCCTCTTGTTTTGGTGTGCGCGGAGGTCTGGCGCTTGTTAGCCATTAACCCATTGGCCACAAAATGAATCAATTCCGGTTTCATTGCAACTTCAAAAACTTTGGCATTCAAATCCTCTGTGCCAACCACTTTGCCTTCAAAATTGTATATATTCACTTTGGACATATATTAAACTTTTGCCTTTTCTTCAACCGGCGCTGTCACTGGTTCCGACGCCACTGCAGCCTCTACTGGCGCAGCAACAACCGGCTCAACTTTTTTCTTTACTATTAATTCGCCTTGTCCAACTATTATTAATAATCCATTTCTCGCTCCGGGCAAAGCGCCTTTAATTTTTAAAATATTTTTCTCAGCGTCTATTGCCGCAATTTCCAAATTTTTAACAGTAATTTGATCCCCGCCCATGCGACCGGCCATCCGTTGATCTTTAAAAACCCTTTGCACGCCACCTGCGCCAATATCACCGGGCATTCTCAAGTTATCTTTATGACCATGAGTGGCCGGACCACCTGCAAAATGATGACGCTTTACCACACCTTGGAAACCCTTGCCTTTGGAAGTTCCTATCACCTCTACAATATCTCCCAATTTAAAACTCTCAACTGTTATTTCATCACCGCGATTTACTTTAACTTCTTCTCCCATTGATAAAGAAAATTCTTTTAAAAATCTCAAACTTGGCAAATCTTTCAAATGACCCAATTGTGGTTTGTTCAAATGTTTTGTTTCCACTGGCTCAAAACCAATTTGAATACCAGAGCGACCTGTGCCAGTATCTTTTTTTACCTGCGTTACAAAACAGGGGCCGGCTTCTACAAGAGTAACGGGCACGACATCGCCATTCTCCTTGAAAATCTGCGACATTTGAATTTTTTTGCCAAGAATAAATTTCATACATTGATCTGAACAAAACAAGGTAAACTAAAAGTCAGAAGAAACGCCTTCTGACTTCCTAACAACAAAAAACTGGATACTATCTTGGAATCAGATTTATAATTGTCAATCTCCTAAATCTTGCCTGACAGCTGATAGAAGTTTTCCACCGATTTGGGGATCTTCTCTATCTTCCATCTGCAAGTTTTTTCTACATTTTTATTTCCACATCCACTCCGGCAGGCAGATTCAAATGCATTAAGGCGTCAATGGCTTTTGGAGTAGGATTGGAAATTTCAATTAATCTTTTGTGCGTGCGCATTTCGTACTGTTCACGCGCGTCCTTGTGCACAAAAGTGGAACGATTTACAGTATAACGTCTGGTTTCTGTTGGCAATGGCACCGGGCCAATTACTGAAGCACCCTGCCTTTGCGCGGTATCAATTATTGTTTTAGCGGCTTGATCAATTATCTTATTATCATAAGCACGGATTTTAATTCTTATCCGCTGATCCGCTTCTTCTTCTTTTTTTGGCTTTTCAACTTTAGGGTCGCTCATGTTATTTGCTAATCTTTGTCACCACACCGGCGCCAACAGTCTTGCCGCCTTCGCGAATGGCAAATCGTTGTTTCTCTTCCAAAGCAACCGGGGTAATTAATTTAATCATTAATTTAACAGTATCTCCTGGCATAACCATTTCGGTTCCTGCAGGCAAAGTCACCTCACCTGTCACATCAGTTGTACGAATATAGAATTGAGGTTTGTAGCCGGTGAAAAATGGTTTGTGGCGGCCACCTTCTTCTTTGCTTAAAATGTAAACCTCGCCTTCAAATTCGCTGTGAGGGGTAACAGAACCTGGCTTGGCCAACACCATACCGCGTTCAACATCATCTTTTTTAGTGCCGCGCAAAAGCAAACCGGCATTATCTCCAGCCAATCCTTCATCAAGCGACTTATTGAACATTTCAATACCGGTCACAACTGTTTTTTGAGTATCTTTAATACCAACTATTTCAATTTCTCCATTCAAATTGATTTTTCCGCGTTCAATTCTGCCGGTTACCACAGTACCACGACCTTCAATTGAAAAAACATCTTCAACAGGCATTAAAAACGGCTTTTCAATATCGCGAACCGGCTCTGGAATAAATTCATCCAATGCTTTCATCAAATCTAAAATCGGCTTGGCAGCTGCTTCATCAGTAGGATTCTGCAAGGCCTTTAAAGCGCTGCCGCGAATAATCGGAGTGGTGTCGCCGGGAAATTCATATTTTTTCAATAAGTCCTTTATTTCTTCTTCCACCAAATCAATCAATTCAGGATCAGTCACTTGATCAACTTTGTTTAAGAAAACAACAATGTGAGGCACACCAACTTGACGAGCCAACAAAATGTGTTCGCGTGTCTGAGGCATCGGGCCATCAGCAGCTGACACTACCAAAATCGCGCCATCCATTTGAGCGGCGCCGGTAATCATGTTTTTTACATAGTCAGCATGGCCAGGACAGTCCACATGCGCGTAATGTCTTTTTTCCGACTCATATTCCACATGCGCTGTGGCAATGGTAATACCACGGGACTTTTCTTCAGGAGCTGCATCAATCTGATCAACACCCTTATCCTGGGCTTTAAAACCATGTGCTTTTAAAACCTGCAAAATAGCCGCGGTTAAAGTTGTTTTACCGTGGTCTACATGACCAATTGTGCCGACATTGACGTGCGGCTTGGTTCTTTCAAATTTGTCTGCCATATTTTTGCTTAATTTAAATAAAAATTAGATAAGTTTAAAACTTGTTTTGTATTATATCACACCTATAAAAAAATGCAAGAGCTGTGTGTGAATAAGCTAACTAAGACTCTAACGGCTCAAAATAGTACTGATCATCCGGAATTTCACCTGTTGGTTTTTCCTCTAAATCATCTTCGCTTAAAAAATCTCCTGTTTTATCATCCAAAGACAAATCAGACATTTCCGAATCAGCTAAATCATCAAAATTGGGCAAAGCATCGGGTAGTGGCAGAACACCTTGTTTATCAGCAGAAATTTTTCCATCAATTAATTTTTCGTAATCCTCCAAGCCCATGACTACATAGGGTTCGGGATTGTCAGTTTCCAAAACAATCAACCGATCACCGGTTTTCTTTATCAATTCAATGATTTTTTTCAAACCACTGTCCATATTTATTTTTATTTTACTAAAATACAAAGGAACTTGTCAAACAATTATTTTCTCTTTCCTTCAATAATTTCTTTGGCTACATTCTGAGGCACCTCCGCGTAATTGGCAAATTCCATGGAATATGACGCGCGGCCTTGAGTCATAGAACGCAAATCCGTGGCATATCCAAACATTTCGGATAAAGGCACTGTGGCGTCAATGATTTTCACGCCAGGTCGGTCGCGCATTTCCATAATTTGTCCGCGTTTGGAATTCAAATTACCAATCACATCGCCCATAAATTGCTCCGATGTAATAACTTCAACTTTCATCACCGGCTCCAAAATCATCGGCCCGGCTTTTTTCACCGCCTCTTGCAAAGCAAAGGAACCGGCCATTTTAAAAGACATTTCGGAAGAATCAACTTCATGATATGAACCATCAAAAACAGTAACTCTCACATCAACCAACGGATATCCGGCCAACACACCTTTATCCAACGCGTCTTTCACACCCTTTTGAATTGCCGGAATATATTCTCTTGGTATCACGCCGCCTTTAACTTCATCAACAAATTCAAAACCCTTGCCACGCTCCAATGGCTCAATTTTCAACCAACAATGACCATATTGACCGCGACCGCCTGATTGGCGTATATATTTTCCCTCTCCCTCGGCCTCATGCTTGATGGCTTCTTTGTAAGCAACTTGCGGTCTGCCGACATTTGCTTCAACTTTAAATTCTCTTTTCATTCTGTCAACAATAATATCCAAATGCAGTTCACCCATGCCGGAAATAATCGTTTGTAATGTATCTTCGTCGGTTCTAATACGAAAAGTCGGATCTTCTTCAGCCAATTTCTGCATAGCCATGCCCATTTTTTCCTGATCTACTTTTGTTTTTGGCTCAATGGCAATGGAAATTACCGGTTCTGGAAATATGATTGATTCCAACATCACCGGATGTTCCGGATCGCAAAGAGTGTGGCCTGTAAAAGTATTTTTCAATCCGACTGCGGCAGCAATATCCCCTGCGTAAACTTCATCAATATCTTCACGATGATTGGCGTGCATCCTAACCAATCTGCCAATGCGCTCGCGTTCGCCGGTAGTCGTATTAAAAACATAAGAACCGGCTTGCAATTTTCCTGAATAAACGCGAAAAAAGGCCAATTTACCAATAAAAGGATCAGCCGCGATTTTAAAAGCCAGGGCCACAAATGGCGCGTCATCAGTCACTTTAACTTCAATGTCATTTTCTTTATGATTCGGGTCAAAACCATGCGGAGCTGCCACATCCAATGGAGTAGGCAAATAATCAATCACAGCATCAAGCATAAACTGCACTCCTTTATTTTTCAAAGCCGAACCGCAAAGAATCGGCACAATTTCAAAATTAACAACTGCTTTACGCAACACTTTTTTCAAATCCTCAACCGGGATCTCTTCACCGGCCAGATATTTATTCAAAAGCTTTTCATCGTTCTCGGAAATTTTTTCCACCAAATCGGCACGATATTGCTCGGCAATTTCCTTCATGTCATCTGGAATCTCGCCTTCTTTAATATCCTTTCCCATGTCATCCAAATAAATATATGATTTGCGAAGTAGCAAATCCACCACTCCTTTAAAATTGGCCTCTGTGCCGATTGGCAACTGTAATGGTATGGCATTTTTAGTAAGTCGTTCGTGAATGGATTTAACATCATTGAAAAAATTTGCACCCATTCTGTCCAATTTATTGATAAAACAAATGCGCGGTACTTTGTATTCATCAGCATAACGCCAATTTGTTTCTGATTGCGGCTCCACTCCGGCGACTCCGTCAAAAATTACCACAGCTCCGTCCAAAACGCGCAAAGATCTTTTCACCTCAACTGTAAAATCAATATGCCCCGGAGTATCAATCAAGTTAATGCGACAGTCCTTCCAAAAACAAGTTGTTGCGGCGGAAGTAATGGTAATGCCGCGCTCGCGCTCCTGCTCCATCCAATCCATAGTAGTGGCGCCTTCATGCACTTCGCCAATTTTATGCTTTTTGCCGGTATAAAACAAAACACGCTCGGAAACCGTGGTTTTACCGGCGTCAATATGAGCGATAATGCCTATATTGCGTGTATTTTCCAATGTATATTCTCTAGGCATAAATATTAATTAAAATCTGGCAAAATGAGCAAAAGCGCGATTGGCTTCGGCCATACGATGCATATCTTGTTTCTTTCTAACTGCCTCACCCTGATTTTGAGCTGCAGCCATAAGTTCCTCAGCCAAATTGATGTGCATTGGTTTGCCTTTACGCGCCTGCGATGCGGCGATAATCCAACGAAAAGACAATCCGTTGCGGCGTTCGCCCCTGACCGGCATTGGCACCTGATAGTTGGCGCCGCCAACGCGGCGGGACTTGGTTTCCATTTGCGGACTGACATTTTTTATGGCCTCGTCAAAAGTTTCCAATGGGTCTTTTTTGGTTTTTTCTTTAATCAAATCAAAAGCTCCATAGACAATTTTCTGCGCTGTGATTTTCTTTCCTTTGCGCATGACAAAATTGATAAATTTGGCTAACAAAATATTTTGATATTTCGGATCGGGTAATATATTTCTTTTTGGCGCTTGTTTTCCACGCATAAAATTAAAATTTTATTTTCCTTTCTTCGCGCCGTATAAAGAACGGCTACGCTTTCTTCCGGCCACGCCTTGAGTATCATAAATACCGCGCACAATGTGATAACGCACGCCAGGCAAATCCTTAACGCGTCCGCCGCGCAACATTACGATAGAATGCTCTTGCAAATTATGACCGACTCCCGGAATGTATGCAGTCACTTCCATACCATTGGACAAACGCACACGAGCGATTTTGCGCAACGCCGAGTTTGGTTTTTTTGGAGTCATGGTGGTCACCTTCACGCATACTCCACGCAAAAACGGTCGACCGCCTGCCAAATCAGTGCGACGACGATGCAGAGTATCCAATCCATGTTGCATGGCAGGTGCCTTGCTTTTCTTTTTAATGGAATGGCGTCCTTTTTTAATCAATTGATTGATTGTGGGCATAAATCATTTGGAATTTAGAACAAAAAAACACAAGGAGATTATTTCTCTTTGCGGACTGGCCTCGAGCCACCGAGGCAGCAACTCAATTTTCCACAAAGCTTATGTAAAGATATATTATACCAACGCCCAAAATCTGTCAACTACCAACCATCATCCTAAACACCGCCTCAATCACCGGACTAATTAATCTAAATGCGAAGAAGATAAAGAAAAAAAGCAAAAAAATACTGTATCGCTCCAAAAACTCACGCACTTTATAAGCGCTATCTGGTAAAACAGCATATAAAATTTTGGAGCCGTCCAAAGGAGGAATCGGCATTAAATTAAAAATCGCCAAAACAATATTTGCGTAAACAATCAAAGTGAAAAAACTGATTATTGAAAAAATAAAAGACGAAGAAGGAATGCCAACAGCGCGAATGAAAATGCTAAAAATCAGAGCTGTGGCAATGTTGGCAGCCGGCCCGGCCAATCCAACCATGGCCGGCCCCCATTTTTGATTTTTCAAATTGTAAGGATTGTATGGCACGGGCTTGGCATAAGCAAAAACAAAACTCCCTCCGGAAATAAAATACAAAAATATAGGCAGAAGAATCGTGCCCCATTTATCAATGTGCACGCGCGGATCCAGCGACAACCGACCGGCGTATTTGGCAGTCGGATCCCCCAGCATCCAAGCCATCCAACCATGAGCGTATTCATGAATAATGGCCGAAGGAATAATAATGATAAAATAAAAAATTAAAGAAAAAAAATCCATAGGCCTTGCTTATTTAAAATCTTTATGATAGAATCATACCACACTTATTTAATCATGACTATATGGCTAGAAAATGCTCTAAATGCGGCCGTGGACCAATCAAAGGCGCCACTCGCAGTCATTCCAATATAAAGACCAAGCGCCGTGTCTTTGTAAATTTGCAATGGCAAAAAGTCAATGGCAAAAAAATAAAAATCTGCACCAAATGCCTTAAAACCTTGGCTAAGGCAAAATAAAGAGCGACAAACAAAACATCCTCCTGAACGGAGGATGTTTTTTGACTAAATTTTTTCTACAATTTTATTCGTCTTAACAAAATGGAATTCAACACCACAGATACACTGCTTAAAGCCATTGCCAAACCGGCAAATTCGGCTCGTAATAGTCCCAAAGCGGCAATCGGGATGCCAACACTATTATAGAACAAGGCCCAAAACATATTTTGTTTTATTTTTCTCATTGTAGCTTTACTTAATTTTATTGCCTTAGCTACATCGCGCAAATCATTTTTAATCAAAACTACACCACCTGCTTCAATGGCAATATCAGTGCCGCTACCCATTGCAACGCCTAAATCAGCCGCGGCCAAAGCCGGCGCGTCATTAATTCCATCACCAACCATTGCTATTTTCAATCCTTTAGATTGAATTTTCTGAACTTCCGCCGCTTTGTCAGCAGGCAAAACCTCTGCCAGCACTTCATCTATACCTGCCTGACGCGCAATAGCGCGCGCGGTACGTTCATTGTCGCCGGTAATCATTATTATTTTTATTTTCATTTTATGAAGTTGATCAATCGCTTCTTTGGTAGATTCTTTAATTGTGTCGGCAACTGCAATCAATCCCGCGATTTGATTATCAATCGCCACAATCATCACTGTCTTGCCCATTTCTTCCAACTGCTGTTTTTTATTTCTAATGTCAACGGATACGGCTACGGATATTTTAGCCATTAATTTTTCAGTTCCCACCGCAACCGATGCTCCATTTACTTTGCCAATAACACCAAATCCGCTAATTGCTTCAAATTCAGTCGGGTCGCTCAATTTTAAACTATCTTTTTGTGCACGATTGACAATTGATTCAGCTAACGAATGCTCTGATTTGTTTTCCAAAGAAGCTGCCAGTCGCAATAATTCTGTTGACTGATTAAAATTTAAAATATCAGTTACTTCCGGCTTGCCATTGGTTAGAGTGCCTGTTTTATCAAAAATTATAACCTTTATCTTGTTGGCAACTTCCAAGGCCTCACCGCCTTTAATTAAAATTCCATTTTCCGCGCCACGACCTGTGCCAACCATAATGGCCGTAGGCGTAGCCAAACCCAAAGCACAAGGGCAAGCAATCACCAACACTGCCGTAAATGCCAAAAGCGCGGCCACAAATGGAGCTTGAATAAGAAAAAACCAAACAATAAAAGTAATAATGGCAATAATAATTACCACCGGCACAAAATAACTGGAAACAACATCGGCAAAACGTTGTATGGGCGCTTTGGAACTTTGAGCATCCTCAACTATTTTAATAATTTGCGCCAACATGGTTTCCTGACCAATTTTCTTGGCGCTGAATTTAAAACTGCCTATTTTATTAATCGTCGCGCCGATCACAAAATCTCCGACTTTTTTCTCAACCGGCAAACTTTCTCCGGAAATCATTGATTCATCCACGCTGGAGTATCCATCCAACACCTCTCCATCAACGGGAATTTTTTCTCCGGGCCGCACGACTACTACATCGCCCACCCGCACCATTTCAATTGGAATATCAATTTCTCGCCCATCTTTTGCTATTCGAGCTGTTTTTGCTTGTAAGCCCAACAATTTTTTAATTGCCTCGCCGGCCTTGCCTTTGGCGCGAACTTCCAACCACTTGCCCAACATTACAAAAGTAATTAAAAGAGCGGCGGTTTCGTAAAAAACTTCACCTTGAATCAAATAAGTGGTGGCCAAACTGAAAAAAAATGCCGCACTGGTGCCAATGGCAATCAAAGAATCCATGTTGGCGCCGCGATTTTTAGCCGCATAATAAGCGCCTCGATAAAATCGCCAACCAATGCCGAATTGCACCATGCCCGCTAATATGGATTGAACAATTTTGCTAAACAAGGATTTGTCTTGTAAAATCATGCTTAAAAAAATCACAGGCAAGGACAAAACCAAACTCATCCAAAAAAGATCGCGATTTTTCTTAACTTCATCCATTTGCATGACAGTATGTTCATCGTGCCCGTTCATTTTTTTTTCTGAAATTGCTTGCGCGGTGTAGCCGGCTTTTTTAATAGCTTGAATAATTTCCTCTTCTTGTCCAATAACAGAATCAAATTCCACTTTGGACATTTGAGTGGCAAAATTAACTTGAACCGCAGAGACAAATGACAACTTTTTTAAAATGTCTTCGATAATCAAAGCGCAGCTGGCGCAATGCATGCCGGAAATAATAAAATTTTGTGTTTTTATTTTAGTCATATAAATATTACTTAATTAACCACTTCAAAAAAACCATTAACCATGCCCATCCAACAACTGAATTTAAATTTCCCGATTTTGGTTGGAGTAAATTCTTTAATGCTGGTTTCCCCGGGAGTTAAATCAATTGAACCGGAAAAAAGAGAACGCGAAATAATCGCTCCTGTACAGCCGCCGGTTCCGATGTCCTCGATCTCCCAGCGCACAGGCACGCCCGCGCGAACTTTAATGTAATCGGGATTATATCCACGCGAAGAGGCCGTCATTTTGACAATTTGCTTGCCATTAATAATTGGCGGCAAACCCGATTCTTGATTGTTCTCAGCTGATGTTGGATTGTTTTTAGTCAAATCTGAAAAACTCGACCATCCCAAGGCGTTAAGCTGGGCATTAATGTTAAAAAGAGAAAAAAATAGAACCAAAGCCCCCGCTGCCTTTAAAAAAGTGTTGGACAAGTGCGGTCGGGAAACGAATTTCATGCTGGAAGAGCCGATCAGCAAAAGCACGGGCAAAGTTCCTAAAGCGAAAAAAAACATAATAAGACTGCCATGCCAGGCGCTGCCGGAAATCAAAGCCGACCCTTGCGCTACAATAGTGAAACCGCACGGCAGAAAAAAAGTCAGAGCGCCTAAAATAAAAGGCATCTGACGGCCTTGAAATTTTGTTTCATCAGCCACGCGGCGAGTTATAAATTTTGGAACAGTAATTTGAAATCGCCGCAGAGCTTGTACGCCAAGCATTTGCAAAGCCAACAAAAACATTAAAAAAGAAACGGCTAAAACTAAAAATGAACTGAAATTGGATGAAATTTTTATACCACTGCCAAGGCTGCCCAAAATCGCTCCCAAAATCGTATAAGAAATTAAACGACCCAAATTAAATAAAACGTGCGGCTGTGTTTTATTTGAGTCCTCAGTTCCTTTTTGGTAAAGCGATGCCCACTGTTTGGACATTGATAAAATCAATCCTCCGACTAAAGCGGCGCAGGAAGAAAGACCGGCTAATAATCCAAAAAAGAAAAAAGCCGGCAGAGATGAATCCGCGTTGACGCTAATCCAAGAATTTAATCCTAATTTATTAAAATACAAAAAAAATATAATAATCAAACCGACCAAAAACCAAATTTTAAAACTATTGGCAGTTTCTTTATCAACTGTTGGCAACTCATAAAAAATATATTTTTCTTCTCTGAACATTTTATTCAATTTTTCCACACCAGGCAATGAACCGTCAAATTCAACCACCACCTGCCCTTTGGCAGTGGAAGCGTCCACAGCTTTAACGCCATAGATGGCCAGCAACTTTTTTTCAATCAATATCTCGCACGAAGCACAGTGCATTCCATGAATGTAAAAAATTTTCTGCTGCATATTTATTTATTTAAAAGATTGGAGACCTTGAGAATTTCTTCTACCATTTCCTGTTGACGCTTGGTGTTATTGGAAGCCACGGCTTTTTTAAAACAAGAATTAAGATGATTTTCCATGAGCATTTGATGAGCTGATTTTAAAAGCCCAATAACAGCCAAATTTTGCTGCATAATATTAATACAATACTCACCGGATTCAACCATAGCAATGATTTTAGCCAACAAACTGTGAGCTTTTTTAAAACTAATCCGCGTTTTTTCTTTTTGAGGTGAAATCATATTAATTTTTTATTGATTTAGACCCACACCCTAGGTGGGGGTAAATACCAACTTACCACATCCCTTTTTGTTCTGTCAACATACTTATCCACAATGCAAGCAAATAAAAAAGCCCCGTCTTTTCAAACAGGGCGCCGACCGCGAGAATGAAACTGCTTAATCAAGGTGGTTGTTGACCGGTTTCCGGCTTATTCGCGATAATTATTGCATCATAAATATCCAATTCGCCGCGCAAGACACGCAATCGCGGCGGCGCGTCAATTCCCAGTTTGACGCCCTTGCCGCGCACTTCGCAAATAGTTATTTTGATGTCGACTCCGATCAGAATTGTTTCGCCGGGTTTCCTAGTTAACATCAACATGTTTTATCCTCCATGGTTGTCTCCACTCTGTCATCTCTCGTCATTATTGTCAATAGCCCGACACCTACTCCAACCAGCATCAATCCGCTGTAAAGCGACCACAAATAGTGGTCAAAAATGGCCAAAATGAAAAATAACGCAAACAACGACGATAAATTACGGCTAAAATGCCGCATGATAAAATAAAAACAAAATAAAATCATTAAAACTCCGACTATGCCCAACTCTACGGAAATCAACAAAAAAACATTATGCGCCGGCTGATAGACCCAAACCGGCCGCGATGAATCCAAATCATCGCGCACAGCCAAAGTGTAATTTCCCAATCCAACTCCTCGTATAGGGTATTTTTTGAATAACTGCCGGGCCTCGCCGTAGCCACCGACCCTCTCCTCCACTGCCTTCGTCTCCAATCGGCCTTCGCCTGAAATCCGATTTTTCAACAATGGAGCGTAAAAAAAAGAAAGGATTACAAGTAAAACAACACCGGATAAAAAAAATAACCGCCAGCTTCCATTTGAAATAAATCGCCGATGATTAAAGAACCCAAAAAACGCTAAACTGACAATCAAGCCCAGCCATGCCGAGCGAGAAAAAGAAAAAAACAATCCGGTTAAAAATAAACAATTGACAATCAACAAAAAAATCCGCACTTTCTTATTTATTAAATTGTGAGTTAACAAAACAGCAACCAAAAAAACACCAATAGCCATATATCCTCCAAAAACATTGGGGTGCGGCAAACCGCCGTACGCTCGCAACCAACGGCCGACTGAATTTTCCAAAACTGACACTCCGCCGATAGTTGAGTCGTGCAGTGTCAAGCCGAGCCATTGCAAAGCGAAGGTTGACTGAGTTAAAAATTGATAAATCCCTAAAATTGCTTGCAAAGCGAGTCCTAATAAAAACGCATAAGTGGCTTTGACGCGATCAATCGGCAATTTAGTTAAAAATATAAAAATAACAATGGCTTCAATAATGTGGATGAATTGTTGGATTGCGATGAGACGGTTGGCGGCCGATAAAACTGAAACAACTAAAATAATAAATAAAATTGTGATTAAACAATAGATTGAGCGACTGGCGTGCCAATTTCTTTTTTTTGCCGAGGACTCATCGCCGCGACTGCAAAAAAGAAATGGGCATGCCATTGATGACAAATTCCACAATCCAAGCAACAAAACAATCACCAACAGCAAAATCTCCGTTCCATGAATCCCCACGATTCCATACTCCCAATTACCGCCATTCAAAACACCGTGACGCAAAATAAGCCGCGTTTGCCACGGAATAATAAAAAGAAAAAAATAAATTAAATATTCAATCCAACGCATATTTCTCTCCATTTATTTCTAAAAAATTCCCTTCTGTCTTCCTCGTGAAATTTCAACATTTTATCATTTACCACCACTGCCGTGCCATTGGCAAAATATCTGCTCTGTTTGTTGCGAAGAATTTTAAATAATTGTATCTTTTTTAAAAACTTTTCCAAACTGTCGCCATGCCAACCGTCTAAACATCGCTCAAAAAAATCGCGCGCCAAATCAAGCGCGCGCGCAGTGTTTATTTCATGCGAATTTTTGACTTTTTCGCGCCAATCGAAATTAGCCAAATACTCAAAAGCCCAATCGTTGGCTTGCCAAAATTTCTCCAAAGTTTTTTCCCTATTTATCAAAGGAACCAAATTGGCAATCCAATAAATCAAATAAATATCTGGATTTCCATGGTCATCGGTCAATAAAGCTATTTTTTTCAAATCTAAATTATCTTCACTGACAAAAAAACTCAAACAAATTTTATCTGCAATTCGACGGCCGTGACGACGCAATCCAAAAACAGTAAAAATAACTGTTGTTAAAAACCTTACCAGCCAAACCCTTCCTGGATTCGCTACAATGAAAAAATCAATATCGCTCCACTTTTCAGCCGCTTCAAAACTTAAAGTATTGCACACCGCGACTAATCGCGTGAATGGCACCCAACTGATCAGTCGCGCGGCGCGGCGAGCCAAAACAAATTTTCTGTCATTGCTAATCGCGCGATCTTGACGCTCTAAATGTGAATCAGATGAACCGGAAGATAAAAAAAAGAAGCCATTGGCTTCTTGAATTTCGGCTTGCCGCGCCTGTACAATAATTTCCGACAACTTATTTTTTTTTCCGCCGTAAAGCAATTTGTATAATTCAAAACTGGTCAAAGGATGTTTGAAAAGCTCAAAAAATGCCAAAGTTGTCTTGATTGCCGCGCCTGTATCCATATCATTCGCGAGCGGAAATGCCCGTGGCCGGCTGAACCACCGCCTCTTTTATTTTCATTGTCCGGCCATCTTTCACCACCGCGTCTTCCACTATTATTTTTTCATCGGTAATAACAACCACCTGACCGCGATGAATCAATAATGTCTCGCGACTCACAATCCCCCGCTTTACAACATAACGGAGAATGGATTGCGAATCCAAATCAATCTCAATATCAAAAATTTGGCCAAGTTTAATTCCGCTTTGCGTAAAAACAGGCAAATTTTTTAATTTGGAAAACTGCAATAACATATCGCAAGCTTCGCTTACTTTTTTTTAAACATCAGCCACTGTTGAAATCCGGTGGCTAAAGTCGTAATTAGCCAATAAAAAGTCAGCCCACCTGGCAGAGTGCCGCCGATAAACACGGTCATCACAGGCATCATATAGAGCATTTGTTTATTCATCATCACTGCCATGCCCTCATCTTTACTGCCTTCACCTTTCACCACCGGCGGAGTCATTGGCAACATCTTGGTCTGCCAATATTGAGCCGCGCCGGCTAGAATTGCCAACACCCAACTCTTATCAGCCAAATTTAAAAAACCAAACGCCATGGTTTTTATCGTGCCCGGATTTTGAATAAAAGGATAGAGCAAATCAAATTTTTCCGATTTCAAAACTGCCATCAACACCCAATACAAAGCAATCAAAATGGGCAGCTGTACGAGCATCGGCAAGCAAGACGCCAATGGATTAACTTTTTCATTTTTATACAATTCCATGGTGGCTTTGGCCAATTCCTGCTTATTGTCTTTAAATTTTATCTGCAATTCTTTAATTTTCGGCTGAAGCGTGGACATGGCTTTCTGTCCGGCAATGGCTTTTTTGGACAATGGCCAAAGTATCAATCTGATAATGATAGTCAAAATAATAATAGCCACGCCAAAATCATGACCGGGAATAATATTATAGAAAAAAACTAAGATATTTAGCAATGGCTGATAAAGAACAGCGTAAAAAATTTGAGAAAACATAATTTATTATTCAACTATTTTTGTTTCGTTTGATTTTGTTTCTTCTTTAATTTCCGATTCTATTTTTTCCGTTGCGACTGGTTCAACCAACACCGCCTCGGCAGCTGGCGTTTCAACCGCCGCTTCCACACCCCCGCCCACTTGCTCCACCATTACCTGCCAACCGGTTAAACGCGACGCCAAATGCACATTCTGCCCGCCGCGGCCGATAGCCAATGAATATTGATCCGGCACTACTTGCACCATCGCGGATTTGGATTCTTCGTGAAAATTCACGGACAATACTTTGGCCGGAGACAAAGCGTTCGCGATATATTTTTCCTGATTTTCGTCAAAAGCGATAATATCAATTTTTTCCCCGCCCAATTCAGAAATAATTGTCTGAATTCTGCTGCCGCGCTGACCAATACAAGAACCAATCGGGTCAATGTTTTCTTCTTTCGCAAACACAGCCACTTTGGAACGGCTGCCGGCATCGCGAGCAATGCCTTTAATTTCCACAGAGCCGCTGGCAACTTCCGGAATTTCCGTTTCAAAAATCTTTTTCACCATTTCCGAATGCGTGCGAGAAACACGAATTTCTGAACCGCGCTGAGTCAAATTCACGCCCAACACATAAACCTTGATTTTACTGCCTGGATTATAGCGCTCCATTTCAATCTGTTCTTCCGGCGGCAAAACCGCCGTGGCTTTGCCAACATCAACCAACACCAAACGGCCTTCGCGCCGACCAACTGTGCCCACCAACAATTCACCCTCCCGACCCTTGAATTCCTGATAAACCATATCCCGCTCGGCTTCGCGCAATTTCTGAATAATCACTTGCTTGGCTGTTTGCGCCGCCATGCGGCCAAAAGCCGTTGGGATTTCCAATGGTCTGCGAAAAACTTCATCAATTTTTGCTTTGGGATATTCAATTTTGGCTTCAGAAATCATCCACTCGGTCTTGGGATTAAATCTTTTAAAAACCAACGGTTCAGGCATTGATTCGCCCTTTTCTTCCGCTTTTTTAACCAATTCATCGTGCTCGGCTTTTACTTTTTCCCATTCAACTGTCTCGGCTTCCAAATCAACATCTTCCACCACCGTCTTCACATCAAAGGCCTTCATTTCGCCGGTTTCCGGATTAAATTCCACTTGCACATTTTGATTTTTCTCGCCAAAATCTTTGCGATAAGCCGCGGCCAAAGCTGTTTGTACGGTTTCCAAAACCGCCTCGTAAGAGAGATTTTTTTCTTCACAAATTTGCTTGATTGCCTGTGTTATTGGTGACGCCATATATGTGTTTATTATACATTAGTTAATAAAAAAGAACCAGTTTAATAAACTGATTCTTTTTATATTATATCACATCCATCCAAATCTGTCAACTTTAAAACGCTTCAACCGGTGACGGCATCACCTGTCCCTTGTCCACTATCCAAAAACTGCCGCCCAATTCAATCAAATCGCCATTAGGCGCTTTAACTGTGAAAGAAAAAGTATGCTCGCCAATATCTTTCTTTTTAAAAGCTGGCAGTGAACGACCTGAAGAATAAGTCCTCGCGCCTAAATTCTGATTTTTGTCAAAAATACTCATATCCATTAACTCTTCATCATCAATGGCTGAATCCATATAATAGACCCATTTTTTGTCAGTAACATAAAGCAGAATGTTATATTTCTTCCCAATTTCATATTGATAACCGGGAGTGACAATACGGATCTTCTGGAACCAGTCACCATACTGATCTTTGTCTCCATCAACCACTTCAAATTTGCCCCATGGCTCGGTCGTAATTCCGTTCTTACCGGTTATTAAGAAAGAAAAAAAATGTTCGCCGATTTGTTCATCGGCAAAAGGGCCTATCTCACCTTTGCAAGTGTAAACAACACCGCAGGTTTTAATTACTTGGCCGTCCATTTTTATTTCCGTCTTTTGATTTTTATTGGCGTTTGATAAATTTATACTGACAAAAAATTTATCATTCTTCATCACTTGTGGATTGCCAGTCGTAATGTTTAAATACTTCGGCGCTGGTTTGGTCGACGCGGCTGAGACATTTTGAGCTGCGAATAAACCAAAAACCGTCATCACCATCAATATCTTTCGCAAATATCTTTTCATATGATTTATGAGTTAAAACGATTTAAAGATTCACTTCGCTTTCATCCATTATTTTCCCGTCTTTATACACTTCGCTCGCGGGCACGGTGACTATTCTGTCCCAGCGAAATTTCAAAGCATTAAAAACCTTTTCATTTTTAATCCACCGCTTCACTTGTTTGGAATAATCATCAGGATCCGGCTCCAAGCGATAAGTATTGGCAAAACCGGCATATTTGATAATGGTATAATTCGGGTGGTGGTCGGTGTAAGTGATTTCCGAGCCAATAGAATATTTATTGAGCAAGCCCGGGTCAACATCTTCAATCCATTTCCAATCATATTTCAAGCCGGTGAAAACCGATTCGGAAATAATCCAATATTTTTCCGTGCCCAAAAGCAAATACACTTTTGGGTCAGTGACAATTTTCACCAACGCGCCGTATTTGGGGTCGTATTTTGGTCCGGCCGGAGTAAATCCGAGTTGGTCATTGGCAATTGAATTTAAAATTGTTTGCGTAGTGGTAATTACTTCAGACCAGGAATCAAAATAGGTGAAAAAAGACGAACCATTTTTAAACGGCCGCTTAGTGCAGTCAGTAGTAATATAGTAGACGGCTTTGGAAGCGGAGCTTTTGTAGGCCTTTTCCATTGTTAGCGGGCAGGAAACAGCGACCGTGCTGGCATTGACAGTAAAAGTGAAAGAACTGGTTGGACTAGTGTTGCCGGCCGCGTCTTTGGCCAAGACCTTGAATGAGTGCGTACCGTTGGCTAAATTACTGGGAATAGTATAGCTAGTGGAGCCGCCATTATCAATCAAAGAGCCATTATCAATCTGGATCAAATATGAAGTGACACCGATATTGTCGCTCGTGGCGTTCCAAGCAAAAGTTGGAGTTGCGTCTGCCTCATTGCTGATTTTTTGCAAACCCGGAGGTGTTGATGGCGCTGCGGTGTCGGCCGCTACTGCCGGCGCTGCGGATACGGACACGGTGGTCAAAGCGCCCAAACCAACATTGCCGGCCGCGTCAGAACAGCGCGCCTGCAAAGTATGGCTAGTGGCGCTAGAAAAAGAATACTCACGACTGGCGCTGCCAGAAGTGGTCCCAGCCAGAGTCATCAGACCTTGGTCAATACTATCAACATACAAATTGCAGGATACCACGCCAACAGAATCGGAAAAGGAAGCGGTGAATGATTGAGAATAAGTTGCTACTGCTGTGGCCGGAGTAACAGAGCCGACCGAAGGAGCTACCGTATCGCCAATGGCGTTGCCAGTAATTGTCCAAGTGTAGGAATCCGGAGTAGCATCAACATTACCGGCCGCATCAATAGCGCGCACTTGAAAAGTATGACTGCCGGATGACAAATTACTGTAGTTGGCAGGACTTACGCAAGAAAAAAATACATTGGTGTCTAATTTGCAATCAAAAGTAGCTGATTCGTTGGCAGAAAACCCAAAAGTTGCCGAAATGTTGGTAGTACTAGACGATGGTTTATTGGAGATAGTTGTGTCTGGTGCCGTAGTATCAGGAACGGCCGCCGCTGAAACAACTACAGTAATTGGTGTTCCCCAACCGTCATAATTACCGTCATTGCAACCTACCTTCACGGAATAACTGCCGGCTGAAGAGAAAGTGTGCGACTTACTGGCTGATCCGGATGTGGTGCCACTCAAACTCATAGTTCCTTGGAGCGCATCATTAACATAAAACCAGCAATTAGTCACCCCAACAGTATCAGAATAGGTGGCTGAAAAAGTTTGGGCAGAGCCGGCTGTAACAGCAACAGGCGTAACCGCGCCGACGGCTGGAGCAGTGGTGTCAATGGTGTAAGAAAGAGTATTTAAAGAACCGGTATTACCAGCAGCATCAACAGCGCGAACCGCGAAAGTGTGCGAACCGTCTGCCTGTGCCGATTGAATATTTACACTGGTATTTAAACCGGCATTAACAAAAGACAATCCATCATTCTGAAACTCATATTTGGCAATGCCAGTGCCAATAAAACCATCACCTGGGTTGTCAAAGGATGTACCCCACTGCATTGTTGGGGTGTTATCGCCAATAGCCGTAGTTTTCTGCACGGAAGATGGCTGACTGGGCGGAATTTCTTCATAACGCACTATAGTTCCATCCAAACCAACAGCCACTGCGGTTAAATATGATCCTGAATTTTGAGCCGAAAGACCATATAATATATTTGTCGTTGGTGAAGAAATGCTGGCCCAACTAGCGCCGGAATCAATAGTTTTTAAAATTACGCCGCCACTGCCAACAATAAATCCTTGGGATCCTGCTAATTTAGCCGATACCAAACTGTTAGTGGTAACAGGTGAAGTGATCTTAGTCCAAGTGGCGCCGCTATCAGTTGTGCGCAAAATGATGCCGCCTATACCAGTGGCCAAAAGAGACAAATGCGTAGCAGAAGAAGCAAAAACACTCACATCAGCCAATGTCAAAATTGTAGGTGCTGACTGTGCCGCCCAAGTTGTCCAGCTTGAGCTTGGTGTCAACTGTATACTACGTAAAATAGCTCCACTTTGTCCAACCGCCCACACAGCTCGTGTAACCACAGATCCAAAAATCACTCCACCGGTTACGCTATTAAAATCTTGACTTGTCCCTGAATTTTTTTCCACCCAATTTGTACCGCCATCAGTTGTTTGCCAAATAGTACCGCTTAGCCCAACAGCAAAACCGGTAAAAGTATCAAAGAAAAAAACAGAATTAAGTTTTGGAATATCCGCCGGTGTTTGTGGAAATTGCATAACCCATGTATTGCCTCCATTTGTAGTTTTCAAAACTATACCGGAACTTCCTTGAAGGCCAACGGCCCACGCAGTATTCTGATCAACAACGTCAACATCATAAAGATTCACAGAAGAAGACAGGCCACCAACTGAAGTCCAACTATTTCCTCCATCAGTGGTTTTTAAAACTGTTCCCAGACCACCTACAGCCAAACCGAATTTATGATCCAGCATATCCATATTAAGCAATACTGCCGTTGAACCAGAACTGCCCAAAACCCAATTCGTTGCCTGCACTGGCAATGCAAAGCTCAAAAACGCCAAAACAGCCAGTGTTAAAAAAATTGCGTATGTCTTTTTTGACATAAAATTTGTTTAAGTTTAAATTATCCTATTTATATTTTACACTAAAATGGCAAAAAAGTCACAAAAAAATCAACCCTCTGAAACAATATTCTCTAAATATCTTATTTTAGCTGTTTTTTGCACCTTATTAAGTAATAAGCTGATAGAATCAATTTGATAAAATTTTTCACTTGGCTGAAACTTGGCAATGTACATTTTAGCCGCGCCAAGCAGACGCTGTTGCTTTAAACGACCGATGGCCTCCTCCCCAGCTCCGTAATCAATGCCTGAACGAGTTTTCACTTCCACAAAATGCAAACGACCGGCTTTTTCTGCGACTAAATCAATTTCTCCCCAACGCGTTTGAAAATTGCGAAAAACAATATTAAAATCGCGGCGCTCTAAAAATTGCGCCGCGATCTTTTCTCCATATTGACCTAACTGCCTATTGTTCATTAGGGCAAATATTTTCTCAACCGCTCTTTCTCGGCTTGCCGCTGCCTTTTCAGTGGCACTTGTTTATACCAATAACGCAAAATATAAACGACCCAGACAATTAAACCAACCAGCCAAAATCCATACCAAAATCTACGGGCCAAAAACGGAGTCGCTTCATAACGAAAAAATAACAAAACAAAAGCTAGTGCGCCCATCCAGCCCAACAACGAAGCGATTTTTGCAAAAAGCCGTTTAATATAAACACTAAATTTTTCTTTTTGCGACAAAATCGCGAGCACTACCCCGGCCACGAGCATTATCACAAAAAAAATCAAAGCAATTTTCATTGCCAAAAGATTTTGATATGGCGGTTCTGAAAACCAATAACGCAAATTAAGAATATTTTTTATTGAATACATAACTTTATTTTTCAAATACTAATCCGTAATGATATCTGCCGGCGCTGAAACGATTAAGCAGGCGCAAACCCAATCTATCCGCCTCTGATTCCACCCAAGCATGATCAACCCGTCCCTCAATCGGCGGGCCAAACGGCGCGTCAGTCATCAGCCAATCAACTACTACCAATTTACCGCCAACTTTTAAAAGTCGCGTCGCCTCTTTCATTGCCATACTTTTGTCTTTTATCTGAAACAAAGTATTTAACAAACAAGCCGCGTTAATACTCCCGCTCGCTATTTTCGCGGCGCCATACCGTTCCAAATCGCTCCAAACAGTAATAATATTGTTCAAATTTTCCAAATTCGCCCGCTTTTCAATATTTTCCAACACCGACTTCAAAATGTCAACAGCGTAGACTTTTCCTTCTTTACCAACCATTTTGGCGGCTGGAAAAACATAATGCCCCACAGCCCCGCAACCCAAATCAGCCACGAACATTTTTTCCTGCACGCCAGCTTTTTTCAAAATAAATTCCGGATCGATTAATTTGTTGCCGCCGGTAATTTCTAACATATTATCTCACCATTCCTTTAAACATTCCGCCAAAAATTCCTAAAATCATCCCGCCCAAAAGTCCGCTAACTCCTAAAAAAGAAATAAAAATCAACACCAAGCCAAATAGTTTATAAAACAAACGACTGCCACCTTCAGTCCCAAGATGCTCTTCTGCCCAGGCCACGGTGCCAAAATTCTGATAAAGCCATTCGGATTTCCAGATTATTAAAAACCCCGATCCGACGCCAATTAACCAAAATAACTGCATATGAATGTATTATACCAAAAGAACAAAAAAATAAAAGGGAGAAATGCCCGGGAGAGGACTTGAACCTCCACGTCCTTACGGACACCAGCACCTCAAGCTGGCCTGGCTACCAATTACAGCACCCGGGCAAATTCATTTTATCTTCTTCCCGATTATACCCAATGCCTTATTAATTTTCAAGAGCTTACGAGACAGGCAAACAACTTTAGAATCGTAGTATAATTTGGGCAATAATTTCAAGGACTCTGCTTTTGCATATTTTAATTGATAAACCGAACTGTTGACACTTTTTGTGATATGCCCATTAATCTTTAAAAGATTACGGATGAATTTTTTAATCCATAAAGTGGTAGCGTATGCCAAATAATTAAATAAAAAAGACCGCCGCAATCCACAGAGGGACTTTGGCGGGCGTTGGGTTGCGCTCCGGAAGGAGCGTGGGTTGGACTAGAGCAACTCTGCCGGCGAGAACCAAACGGATATTTCCCGTTCGGCTTCTTGCGGACTGCTTGACGCATGCACGACATTTCGAACAGCGCGCTTTTCATTAGCGGCTTTCAGGGCAGTGTCGCGTCCAAAGTCGTTTCGGATAGTGCCGCGCAAGGACTGTTCAGGAAAACAGTGGCCGACCATTTTTCTTATCGCAGCCACTGCGTCTTCACCTTCCAGCACCATAGCCACCACCGGCCCGGACATGAGAAAATCAATTCTCCACTCCCTGACTTTACGGCCGATGCTCTCTGGAACCACCGAATTATAAATTTCCATAGGAAACAACGACTGCTTGTCGCACCACTGCAACTCTCGCTGACCAGCTTGTTCAAGCCGATCAACGGAACGCGACACATGCAACTCAGCGCGTTGTTTTGTCACTCGGCAGAGTTTCATACCAACCAAAATCAATCCGGTTTCTTCCAGACGGCAGAGAATTTGACCGCATCGCCGGTCCTGCACGCCATCGGGCTTGACGAGTACCAGTGTCCGCTCCGGTTCACTCTGGCTTTCGCGTCTCGCTAGCATTATTTACCTCCAAATCTTAGTGAGACACTATTGTCAATGAGTCCATAATCATTTTACACAATAGATAAATTTTGTCAATAATCAAAAATCCGCCATAACGGCGGATTACTATTATTCAATATGGGCAGCAAGGGATTTGAACCCCTGACCTAACGGATGTAAACCGTTCGCTCTAACCAACTGAGCTAGCTGCCCATTAAAACTGTCTCCCCTTACCAACTACCATTTTCAACTTTTTCTTAGACACTTCAATTTCCACTGCTGATTCTTGCGTTTCTTTGCCATCGGCCAAAACAGTAATGATCTTATCACTCGTAATCAAAAGATGCTGAAAAGGAAACATGCTGGTAATTTTTGACCCGCGACCTTTGACCATTCTTGACAAAAGTCCGCGCTCGGCTGGCTGAAAATACACCTCCATCTGACCATCTTGCGGCTTAAGAACAAATTTATCGCTTTCAAACGGAGGCGGCAAAAGGTTGGCCACGGCGATTTCAAACTTGTCGCGGCCAGGGCTCACGGTAAAACTTCTATCACAGGTAATTTTCACTCGCGCGCCGGGGACATACAAATACGAAAGAAAAAATCTATTTTTATTGATGATGCCGTAATCAATCTTTTCCACTTTGCGCGCGGCCAAGACCTCCACTGATTTTTCATTCAAAGGAATTCCCAAAATTTTCGCCAAATAATTTTTCTTCTGCCCAATTGGCAAAAATCCAAAAGTAACATCCAAATCAGCGGTGCGAGTTAAAATTCGCGCCAAAGTGTCATCATTGCCGACAATCACCACATTTTTCACGCCATGACGCATTTCATCTTCCACCAAAATCCGCGGATTGGTAAAAGTGGATAAACGAACAATCTTGCCGACAATCTCAAAATCTCCCAGCCGCGTTTCAATAATTGAAACAATGGACTGAAAAGGACGTTCTTTAAGATAAGCATCGTAAAGATATAAATATGATTCTTTGGGAGTACGATTGACATCGGAACGACGATTAGCTTCTCGCGCTACCAATTGGTAGAGTTTTCTTTTAATGGCAACTGGACTTTTCTCAACTTCGCCAGACCGGCCAACACTCTTTGGTGTTTTAAGAGTTGGGCGTTTGTTCGTCATATCCTTCGTTCTTGCCTTTTACTTTACGGCCTTTTTCACTTTCGTCCATTAAGCAACGGCCGTGAAGGATTGCGCCGGCGGCAACAATGATAGTTTTGGTTTCAACATCGCCATAAATCTTGGCAGTTGGAGTCATTTCTAAAGTTGAATTGATTTTCATATTTCCATGCACCTCGCCAGAAACCAAGGCAGATTCAGCGCCGACATTAGCGTTAATTTTCGCGCCTTCCTCCACGCGCAGGTGTTTGGCTGTTTTCACAGTTCCGCTCACCTGGCCCTCAATAACGATATTGCCTTCAGACACAAACTCCCCTTCCACTTTGACTGAAGGACCAACTATTGTTTCCACTTCGTCTCCTCCCGGAAGCGTTTTTTTGTCGCTCATATTGGAAATTTAGGATTTAATTAAGTGATTGTATTTTATGAAAAATCACTAAAAATGTCAACCTACGCGCTTGATCGGCAATTTAAACCCAAAAGTCGCGCCCTGCCCTGGGCCGGGGCTCTCCACAAAAACTTCGCCGTCATGCGCTTCAATAAATTTTTTAACAACAAACAATCCCAGTCCAACGCCGGTTGCGGTAATTTTTTTCGCCTCTTCCGCGCGATAAAATTTTTGAAAAACATTTTCCAAATCAAATTTGGTCAAGCCAATGCCATTATCCGAAACCTGATAAACAATCTGTCGGCCTTTTTTAAATAATTCCATTTTCAACCAGCCCTTTGGCGTGTATTTGACGGCGTTGGTTAAAAAGTTCAGCATTACATTGCGGATTTTTTCCATATCCACAGTTACTTGCGGTAAATTTTTTGCAATTTCCACTTTAAATTGCAAATCTTTTTCTTTGATCGGCAAAGTAATCTCCATTACCAATTCTTCCGCCACTTTTTTCAAATCGGTTTTTACAAAAGTATAACTGGTGCGTCCGCCTTCAATGCGCGACACATCCAAAAAGTCATTAACCAAATAAATCAAATGCTCATTGCTTTTGTAAACATTATCCAGCACCGTTTCAATCTTGGGATTGTTTAATTTTCCATAATCGCCCTCTTGAATCATGGACACATAGCCCTTGATTACCGTAAGCGGAGTACGCAGTTGGTGAGCTGAAATAGAAAGAAATTCGCTTTTAAGTTTGTCCAAGGCCTGCAATCTGGCATTGGCATCGTTCAGTTGTTCCGCCAACCGTTGAATTTCCTCGCGACGTTTGACTTCATGTCTAACTGAACGAATTAACATAATGCCAAAGACGCCAAACGCCACAACAACTAAAGCCCTAAAAATAATTTCCGTGGAATTTTTTGATAAAAATAAATCCGTTAACAATATGATGGCAAGGAGACCTGTAAATAATTCTGCCGAAACAACCTTGATATCCATCAATTTATACTTTAACATCGCGTAGACAGTCAAGACAACGTAAACGCCAACCAATACATTACCCCAAGGGGCGATATCAATGCCATACCATAAAGGATAATTGGTGGAGCCGCCGATAAAAGCAACCACAATGCCGGCTAACAATAAAAATGAAGAAATTTTCTGCGAGCCGCGCGATTGGCGATAATTTTTAAACAATAAAATTGAAGCGTAGACAACATGCGCGAAAAAAGCCACCAAATATGGCGTATAAAAAGGGCCTGGCAATGGCCAAAATTTAAAATATGAACGCGCGGTTATTCCAGCCACAAAATACGGCGTAAGATTGGCTATTACCCAAAATAAAGAAAAAACATAAAAGATAACAATGGTGATTTTATAAAATTTCAAATTATCCAATTTAAGAAAAACCAGCACCAAATGCAAATAAGAAATTGAACTGAAAATAGCTCCAAACATCAAAGCCCGTGCCCAAAACAACGCGGAATCTGCATCAGTGGAAATCTGCCAAAAAAAATAACAGTAGCTCCAAGCGGCTACCGACACGCAAAAAAATAAAAGATACCGCGCTACGCGATTGCTGATACCGGTGAAGATAAGATAAAATCCGAGTACAGTGCTCGTGACAGCGTTAATCAAAGCCGAGGCGGGAAAAAACCAAAATGAAGAATTCATACAAGAACATTATATCATAAAAAAAAGGAGCGCTAAAGATATAGCGCTCGGTTGCGTACGAGGTTTGTTAGAATTCCTCCATTTTCCTACAGACGCCTACCGGGTGGATACGATGTGGTTCAACCAGCATCTTAATTTCCCGCTCGGCAAAACCGGCCTGATGCAGTATCTGCCTGTATTTCTTTATGGTGCGGCGGATAAGCAATGGCCAGTTAATGACCCAGCGTACTACGAAGGACCAAGGATTTGGCCCAATGTGCGCGCTGATAAAGAGGCCGCCAACCAGCGTGATCCGCCTAATCTCGCGGCAAATATCCACCGCCGACTTCCACGGACGGTAATCCAGAAAGCCAACCATTTCCACAATGTCCCAGCGGCCAACAGGTTGCTCCCGAACAAAGGATTTCACATCCTTTATGTGAATGAAAACATGCGATTGGACACCGCGTTCTTTGGCCAAATGAACAGCCCTCATGAGCGAAGACCCGCTCAAATCCACCAAGTGCAATTCTATCTTATTCTTGGCATCGGAATAAGCGGCAAGGAACATAGCCAATGCCTCAATTGTAGCTTGGGCTGACCCGCAAGCCAATGACAGCACATGTATTTGCTGTCCGGGTTTAGACTCCCAGAGCCGGCAGAGCTCTTTGAGTATTTCTTTGTAAGTGATACGCAGTCGATTACGCACTGATTGGCCATCTGGCTGATTCAGCCAAAAACGAACCAATCGTCCACCAAAAGAGTTCAGCTGACCGCGAAGGCGCAACACCGGAACCGCGTTGATTCCATCCAGCGCCTCAGAGGTGGTCACGCCGTTGCGCACCATTTTGCCAAGCCAATGAACGCCGTCAAACAGCCACAGCGCGTTTTGAGGCCCCAACAGCCACCGCTTGCCATACTCTTTCCACGCCGCTCTATTTTTGCTCCGCGCGTCTTCACTCACTTCCTCTATGATTGATGGGCGATAAAAAAGAAACAAGCAAAGACGGTAAATCCATACCTTGGGCACGGCCCAACAGGCATAGAGCATCATCGGCAGCCAGAGAATGATGTAGAGCCAACGCGAGTACTCCATCATCTCTTGTGTTTCGCCGTTCAGCAAAAGAGAAGATTCGGTGGCGAGCGAGTCGTCATCAGGCATTGTTCGGATGGACTCAGCCAAAATTGCTACTTTGTCATATGATTCTTCAGCGTAGCCATTACCAGCGACTTGAGCCAGCAAACGAGCCGTTCCTCTCCTCTGAACCATTTTATTACTCCTTCAATCTTCGGGCGTTATTGCCCTGATTTTAAACACAAATTTTGCGTGCAAAACCAGAGCAACAATCGCCACCAATTATGTTAAAGAACAACAGTTAATAATACAAAATATCATTAAGAATGTCAATCCCACTGCACTCGCATAAAAAGGAGCGATAATCGCTCCCCTTAAAATACTACGGAACTTTCTAATTTTACATTTCCTCAATCACCGGCACGCCCAAAATTTGCAAACCATTTTCCATTACCAACTTCGTTGCTTTTACCAATTCCAATCGCGCGGCGCGCAATTCTTTATTTTCCGCTTTCAATACCGGACACTGTTCATAAAATTCACTGAATAATTTTGCCAATTCATAAAGATACTTGGCCAACTGCGATGGATCGTTCTGCATTGCTGATGCTGACGCGCTGGCAGAAAATCCGGATAATTTCAAAACCAATTGTTTTTCCGCGCCGGTCTGCAAAACTGCTAAATTTTTACCACTGCTTTTCGCGTCCGCTTTTTTCAAAATGCTGTTCATTCTAGCGATACTGTATTGCAAATATGGACCTGTAAAACCATCAAATGACAATGCTTCTTTAAGATTAAAAGTAATTATCTGTTTCGGCCCGACTTTTACCATGCTGAACTTCAAAGCTCCAAGAGCCAAGGCCAGAGCGGTGCGTTTGGTTTTTGCAACATTCCAATCAGCGTGACGTTTTTTAGTTTCTTCTTCTGCCAAAGTCAATGCTTCATCACGCAAGTCCTCATATAAAATAACATTACCCAACCGTGATGACATCTTACCCTCGGGCAACGACACCAATTCATACGACACATGTGTCATCTTATATTTAAATCCTGATAATTCTAAAATTTTAAATAATTGTTTAAAGTAAAAATTCTGTTCAGTGCCGGTGAGATTGACGCTTTGAGTAACTGTCGGATATTTTTTTGCCTTAACTTTGGCCAGTCCCAAATCACTGGTCAAATATAATCCCGCACCATCGCTCTTGCGCAAAAGCCCGATGTCCAAATCGTATTTTTTCAAATCAACAATAATCGCTCCGCCCTCGCCAACCTGCGCGATTTTTTTCTTTAATAATTCATTTACCATTTTCTGACCAATATCTTTCACATCTTTTTCAAAAAATGTTGTCTGGTGATTAACACCCAATTCTTTAAAAATTTTTATAAATCCGCCCAAACTCCACTGACGCGTGGTGAAAAATAATTTCCAAATTTTTTTGTCTTTACTCTCCAACTGGCGCAGATATTCTTTAATTTCTTCTTTTTTTTCAGGATGGTCATCTAAAAATTTGCTGGCCTCTACATACACATGCCCAAGCCATTTTTGTTTATTTACCGGTATTTTTTTGCCTTGATGCAAATTATTCAAACCCCAAAGACATTTGGCCACATGAACCCCGAAATCATTGATGTAATTTATTGGAATAACTTTGGCTCCGGCTACTTCATACAGGTTGACCAGCGCGTTGCCAATACAAATGTTGCGCAAATGACCGACATGCACTTCTTTGTGAGTATTGTTGGAAGGATATTCAATTAAAATCTTTTCGCCTTTTTTCACCTGTGACGCGCCAAATTTATTTTTCTCTTTTTTAATCTGCGCTAACACCAATTTTGCCACAGCGCTGGCATTAAAGAAAAAATTCACATACGGCCCAACGGCTTGTACTTTTTCCAATAAATCCGACTTTTTAATTTTTCCCACGAGTTCTTTGGCTGTTTCTGTCGGATTCTTGCCATTTTTTTTTGCCAAACCAAAACAAGCGAACGACAAATCGCCCATTTTCGGATTAGGCGGCACGGTCAATTGAATTTCACCAGCAACCACTGCTTGTTTTAATATTTTTTCAATAATTCCCTTCATACTTTACAAAATCTTCACAAACCACCGGCTACCCTTTTGCACTGTATCGCCTTTTTTAACTTTTATTTCAAACGAAGAAACTTTCTCACTATTCACCTTAACACCGCCCTGATCAATCTGCCGCCGCGCGTCACCCTTGCTAGTGCAAATTTTTGACTCCACCAAAACCGTAACGATATTATAAACCGATGGCTTAATTTCAGGAATGTCCGATGGTGTTTCGCGTTTGCTGAATTTACTTACAAAATTCGCCTCGGCTTTTTTAGCAGATACCTCGCCCAAAAATGTCTTCACCACTTCACTAGCCAGTCGCAACTTTAAATCACGCGGATTCACGCCCTTTTTCAAACTCTTACTCATTTCACTGATTTCTTCCATTGATATTTTCGTGCACAATTCAAACCCTTTAATAATCATACTGTCTGCCCAACTCATGACTTTGCCAAACATATCCTCTGGCGCATCGTTTAACGCAACCATATTGCCTTCGCTCTTGCCCATTTTTTTGCCGGTTGAATCTGCTAGAAGTTTCATGGTTAAAACAAATTTTTCTTTTTTCTTTAATTCTTTCATTAAATCGCGGCCACACAGCATATTAAATGTTTGATCATTCCCGCCAACTTCGCCATCAACATTCATGGCCACGGAATCATAGGCCTGCATAACAGGATACAAAAATTCATGCAAATAAATTGTCTCTTCTTTTTTCAAACGCTCCTGAAACATATCCCTTTCCAAAAGGCGCGGCACTGTAAAATGAGCTGACAATTCTAAAATTTCAACAAAATTCAATTTACCCAACCACTCACTGTTATATTTCAACTCCACCGAATTGCCGCCTGAAAAATCCAAAATAGCAGCGGCTTGTTTTTGATAATTTTTGCAATTAGCCAAAACCTGCTCGCGAGTCAATTGTTTTCGCGCGGCCAATTTATCAGACGGATCGCCAATCATTCCGGTAAAATCTCCAATCAAAAAAATTATTTTATGCCCCAAATCCTGAAACTGACGCAATTTCATCAATGTAATGCCGTGACCGATGTGCAGAGTAGCGGCTGTCGGATCATAGCCAGTGTAGAGTTTCAGTTGCCGCCCTGATTTTAATTCTTTTTCCAAAAACGCCGAAGTGGGATAAATGTTTTCCACTCCCCGCGTCAAAAGCTCATTAATTTTTTGTTTGTCAGTGTTGATTTTCATACAGGCCAATTTTCAATAATTAAAAATTTTTTTTCTTTATTTGGCATCATTTGGTACACCGCCTCGGTGACAAAAGGCATAAAAGGATGGAGTAGTTTTAGAGAATCAATTAAAACTTTGTGCAATACCGCTTGGCTCGCGGCTTTTTCTTTGGCAGTGGCTTCCGGCGTCAGACGCGGCTTTACCTCTTCCAAATACTTATCGCAGAATTCATGCCAAAAAAATTGATAAATCTCCTCAGCCGCCAGATGAAATTCAAATTTATCCAGATATTTAGTCACTTTTTTAGTTGTTTCTGCCAATTTTTTCAAAATTACTTTATCAGTTTGATGTAAAATGACTTTTTTCAAATCAACCGATTTAAAACCATTACCCAAATTCATTAATACAAATCGCGAAGCATTCCAAATTTTATTGGCAAAATTGCGATGCGCACGAATTTTATCTTCAGAAATCACAATATCATTGCCTGCTGAAACACCGAACACCAAAGCCATGCGCAAAGCGTCCGCTCCGTGCAAATCCACTACGCCCAATGGATCAATCACATTGCCCTTAGACTTGCTCATTTTTTGACGATCTTGATCTCGCACCAATCCATGCAAATACACATGTTTAAAAGGCGCTTTGCCGGTGATATATTTTCCAAGCATTATCATTCTCATTACCCAAAAAGGCAAAATATCCCACCCTGTTTCCATCACATTAGTTGGATAAAATTTGGCAAAATCACCTGTCGCCTGCAATGATGCAAATGGCCATTGCCCTGACGAAAACCAAGTGTCAAACACATCTGTCTCTTGCCGCAATTCCGCGTTGCCGCAATGCGGGCATTTTTTAGGCATCTTACCGGATGTCACAATGGACTCGCAACCATTTGCGCAATACCACACCGGAATCCTAATTCCCCAAACAATTTGCCGCGAGATATTCCAATCGCGTAAATTTTTCAGCCAATGAAAAAGAATTTTTTCAAATCTTTTGGTCACGAACTTTACTTCGCCTTTTTTCACTTCCTTTATCGCCAAATCCGCCAATGATTTCATTTTTATAAACCACTGGGGCAAAATCAGTGGCTCAATCACGCGATTACATTTATAGCAAACGCCAACCGCGTGTTTATACGATTCTTCTTTTTCAATCAAGCCAAGCACTCGCAAATCTTCCACCACTTTCGCGCGCGCTTCGTCAGTTTTCAGGCCGCGATATTTTTCAGGCACCGCAGAAGTCATTTTCCCATCCTGGCCAATCACTTGAATTTTTTCCAAATTATGTCGTTGGGCGATTTCAAAATCCAACGGGTCGTGACTCGGCGTCACTTTTACCGCACCTGTGCCAAACTCCATTTCCACCGCCTCGTCCGCCACAATCAAAATTTCTCGGCCGACTAATGGCAAAACCACTGTCTGCCCTACTAATTTTTTATACCTCTTGTCTTTTGGGTTCACAGCCACGGCAGTATCGCCAAGCATTGTTTCCGGGCGAGTCGTTGCCACGATAATAAATTTATCACTATTTTTTATTTGATATTTAATATGTGTGAGCGTACCGCCTTTTTCTTCATGCTTTACTTCCAAATCAGACAAAGTTGTCTGGTGCTTAACACACCAATTAATAATGCGCTCACCGCGATAAACCAAACCATCGTCAGACAATCTTTTAAAAGTTTGAAGAACAATTTTAATAATCCTATCATCCAAAGTAAAAATTTCCCTACTCCAATCGCACGACGCACCCAAACGACGCAGCTGATTTTCCATCACGGACTTATTTGCCAAAGTAAAATCGGAAATTTCTTTATACAATTCTTCGCGCGGAATATGAAACCAATTTCTTCCTTCTTTTTCCAATTTTTTCTGATAGACCACCTGCGTTTCAAATCCGGCATGATCAGCTCCTGGTAGCCACAAAGTCGGCTCGCCTTTCATCCGATGATAGCGAATCATAATATCTTCCAGAGTAATGCCAACACCATGCCCGACATGCAAAGAACCATTGGCATTGGGCGGCGGCATAATGATGCAAAATGGCTTTTTTTTGCTCTTTAAATCAGGTGCGAAAAATCCGCCCTCTTCCCACTTTTTATAGATTTCCCGCTCGTATTCGCCAGGGTTAAAATTTTTAGGCAATTGCATAGATAAAAATATAAGAGTATTTTACCTTGTTTCCTTGACATTGACAAGTTTTCCCGTCTATTATATGATAATCTATCGTTTCTATGGCCCTAAACTTGAACCAGCAGATACAGGAGGCCATTAACCGCAGCAGACAAATTCTCATTACTTTCCGCCAAAACGGAGATGGGGACGCGATCGCGGCATCTTTGGCATTGGCGCAAATTCTACAAAAACAAGGCAAGCAGGTGGAAATCGCTTGCGACAACTTTGTATCTCCGCAACAATTGCATTTTTTACAATCAATCAAAAACATCAAGTCGCAACTTTCACCTTTGCAAAAATTTATCATCAAAGTTGATGTGACCAAAAATAAACTGGAAACATTGAGCTATGACGTAAAAGATGGCTTTCTCTATATTTACATTACCCCGCGCGGCGGGCTGATCAACCGCGCTGATGTGCAAACAGCCGCCACTGATTTAAAATTTGATCTTATCATAATTTTGGACTCGCCGGATTTAGCGTCATTGGGAAAGATTTATGAAAATAACACTGAACTTTTTGTCCGCACTCCGACAATCAATATTGACCACAATCCTGCCAATGAACATTTTGGTAAAATAAATCTGGTGGAAATTTCCACTAGCTCAACTTGCGAAATTGTTTTTGAATTACTAAATCAAATCGCTCCGGAACAAATGAACGCTGAAATCGCCACTTTTTTACTCACAGGCATGATTGTCAAAACAAGAAGCTTTAAAACACCAAGCACTAATTCCCGAACTCTGGATAATGCCGGAAAACTCGTGGAACTTGGCGCGCGGCGCGAAGAAATTGTGCAAAATTTGTATCGCAACCGCACATTGTCCACTTTAAAATTATGGGGCCAAGCACTGGCTCATTTGAAAAATAACAACCAACTCGGCTTGGTTTCTTTAAACCTCACCAAGCATGATTTTTTAAACAACGGAGCCACACCGGATGACTTGCCGGAGATAATTGATGAATTGATTGTGAACGCTCCGGAAGCCAAAATTATTGTTTTACTTTATGAAAACAATCAAGCGGTGGATGGTATCGTTTCGGTGAATCGCGGACTGGACGCTCAGGCGCTTGTGAAGCCGTTCAACCCTGAAGGCACAAAAGAAAGAGTGAAAATATCCATCAAAAACAAGGACTTGGTGACTGCTGAAAAAGAAGTCATTGAAAATATTACTAAAATTATGAAACAAAATCATCCATAACGGATGAAAAGGGGGGAAACGCCATGAAAGGCATTTGCGATAAGTGCGGGAAAGTCGGACTGATAATCAGTCGCGGCCCAAACGGCGCAGGAACTTGCAGAAACTGCTACTGTCATGATGAATCGCGCCACGAGATCTGTTTTTGGTGCAACAGAAAACGGCCGGTAGACCTGCGCACTAAATATGGCCGAGCTCTATGCCTGGCATGCCTAAACACCATCCGTCGACACTTTACTTATCTCTGGACTCGATGCGCTCATTGCTTTGAGTACAAAGAAGTGTACGGATTCACGCGCGATACCGGCGAACCACTCTGCTGTAAGTGCAAAAGACGGCCACAACAAGCCAGTTGCCAGCACCATGATAGACCTGTGTATTCACTCGGCTGTTGCCACACGTGCTATCGTCGTTATCGCCGACAACAGGCCAAAAACAAAAAGGCCGGCCAATCAGCCGCCTCGTAACCAGCTGTCCAACTTTACTCGGACAGCTTTTTTAAATGGTGCGTTTGTTTGACGAAATCCGAACCTTTTTTGAACAGAACTGATGGCGCGCTTCGCGCGACAAAATCCGTTGGCAAAATTCCTGAAAGTTTTATCCTGGTGCAGTATTCTTGAATTAGTCCGAACGCACTTTTCCGGAAAAATCCCTCCGCAAAAATTCGGAAAGGCGGTGGAGCCGCACCGCTGACAATTTCAAGTTTTTCTTTGGCGGCAAATTCTTTGATAACTCATTGTATGAATATGACGTCAATTACCTATTATGATCTACTTTGTTGCTGTTTATCATCCCGACAGCTCTTGAGAGATGCTTGTACTTTGCTTTCAATTCCTCATATTTTTCAGGCGCAATATTTGTTTCTTGTTTTAATATGTTCAGTTTTGCAACGATAGGAATGAGTGCGGCTTTGGCTGATTCTCGTAAAGGATACTTCGGGGCATCTTCTGGCTTGAGGTCGATAATCAAATGTAGTTCTGCGAGAGAATGTATCAATTCAAATGAAACAATCACCTCTTCGAATTCCGCAATTTCTGGCCCACATTCACGCAAGTCTTCTGGGGCTATTACAGTTTCCGGATGATCTTTCATCCATTGTTCGTACTGCTCTTCTTGCTCTTCTGACAGGGTCTGTTCTTCGGGGTTTGGTTCCTTTATTGGTTGTTCTAGTTTTTTCTCCTCTGGCTTTGGAGTTTCTTGCGGAGGATTGTTAAATGGATTTTCTATGCTCATATATTTTTATTGATTAATTCTTAAAAAGAATTTTATGATTTGGATTAAGAAATTTTCTTCCCCCAAAATTAAAATATGGTTCGAGCCGATGTTTTTCTCCAGGTTCTTTTGCGGTTTTGAGCGGTGCGGCTCCACCGCCTTTCCGAATTTTTGCGGAGGGATTTTTCCGGAAAAGTGCGTTCGGACTAATTCAAGAATACTGCACCAGAAAGGAAAAGTCAAAGAGTTTTGGTTCGCCTCGCTTCGCTCGGCGACTAATTTATATTCAATTTTGGGGGTAAAAACGAATTCACGGTTTCGCATTTTGGGGGAAGAAAATTTTTAATCCTTAATCCAAAAACAATATGAAATACATACTTTACGCTCGAAAGAGCACTGAAGAAGACGATAGGCAGGTTTTAAGTATTGAAGCGCAACTCGTAGAGTTGCAAGAGTATGCCGCCAAAGAAAAACTTGAAATTGTCGCTTCCTTTCAGGAAGCCAAAACCGCAAAAGAACCCGGGCGAATGAAATTCGCAGAAATGTTGTCATTGATTGAGAGAGGAAAAGCAGACGGGATTATTTCGTGGCACCCCGACCGCCTTGCACGTAATTCTGTGGACGGCGGAAAGATTATCCATTTCGTAGATCGCGGCTTGATTAAGTCCCTCAAATTTCCCACCTTTTGGTTTGAGCCAACACCACAAGGTTTATTCATGCTTAATATCGCTTTTGGTCAATCAAAATATTTTGTAGATAATTTGCGAGAGAATGTGAAGCGAGGTTTGCGACAAAAAATCAGAAATGGAGTTTGGCCCGGCTGGGCTCCGGTGGGCTACCTTAACAATCCCAAAACGCGCGGTATTGATGTTGATAGCGATAAAGCACCCAAGGTAAAAAAGTTGTTTGAAATGTATGCCACCGGAGCATGTACGCTTCACACTCTCGCAAAGTGGTGCAAGGAACACGACTTGTGTGGTAACCTCGGCAAAGAGATAGCGTTAAGTAATGTGCAAAGTATTCTACAAAATATTTTCTATATCGGACTGATGAAATATGGTGGGGAAATTCATGAGGGACAGCACGAGCCGTTAATCTCAAAGAAACTTTTTGATTCCTGCCAAGAAGTGATGAGCAAACGCGGAAAATTCCACCATGTGAGAAAAAATGATTTTGCTTTTCTTGGCTTAATGAAATGCGCTTCTTGTGGTTGCTCGATAACTGCGGAAAAACAGAAAGGTCATCACTATTATCGCTGTACTCGCAAGAAAGGCCCTTGCCAAGAAAAGCATTATCTCCGCGAAGAAATACTAACCGAACAAATCACTTCTTATCTTCAAAAAGTTTCTTTGTCGAGCCAAGACACCGAAAAAGTTTTGGCGGCGTTAGATAGCGAACAGGATAAAGCGCGAGAAAGCGCGCAAGCCGAAGTTGGCGTTTTGAAAGAGCAGTTAGCGAGCATTGAAACAAAGTTAGCAAAACTCCTCGATGTCTATTTGGTAGACGCTTTATCCACAGAAGAATACACCGCCAAAAAACAGAGTTTGCTGTCTCAAAAAGTGTCGTTGAGCGAAAAAATCACCGATTTTGAGACAAAGGGGTTGTCTTGGCTCGAACCGGCTCGTGAGTTCGTAAAGTCCTTAAATCAAGCCGCTAATCTGCTTTCCTCTCCCAATCCGACTGTAATGACAACATTTCTGAAAAACATCGGCTCGAACCATATTTTGCGAAACCGTGAATTCGTTTTTACCCCCAAAATTGAATACAAATTAGTCGCCGAGCGAAGCGAGGCGAACCAAAACTCTTTGACTTTTCCTTTCTGGTGCGCCTGGCAGGGATCGAACCTGCGACCCACGAATTATAAGTCCGTTGCTCTACCACTGAGCTACAGGCGCGCTCTTTGAGCTAAATCAATAAGAACTTTCGTCTGCATTAGAATTTTCTCTTTTAATATTACTCGATTCAACGCGACCGTGCAAGTTCCATGCCCGAAACCACCTTTATGATTTATTCTTTTACTATTGGTTGATTTGATGTATGACTTTCTAAACTGTCTTAATGGTATACTCAAAATTTCAGACCAAAATAGCATTTCTTTTTTAATATTCATGTCGCAATATAATTGAAGATAAATTTTCAAATCTTTTTTATCAATATCGCACACTCTCTTAAGCCAATAAACAAAAAAACGCAAAACATTGGGATCAGAATTAATAAGAGCAACTTTTGACCAGTCTACTTTTGTTCCCTCGCCCCAATACAAACACAATCCGGCTAATAAAAGTTCCTTTTTAGTCAAGGGCAGGATAGTCAATTTGGCTTGTTTATAAATTAACTCCAAACGATTTTTTCTTTTTTCAAACATTGATTGTCTAAATTTTTCTATCCTTCTAGCATTTTTGTTTCTCAATTCATCTATTCTTTTACGCGATAACGGGTAATCTCTCAACCAATAACTTAATGTGCTTTTGGATATTCCTAACTCTGATTTAATCTGAGAATAACTAAATTCTTTTTTTCTAAGTATTAAGGCCTTTTCTCTTAATTCTAAATTGGACATACAAACTAGGTTTACAAAAAGATAATCCGTAAGTTCATTATACCATATATTAGACAATTCTTTCAATCTTCCAATAAATCTAAGTTGACCTAAAAACTCGCCAAAAACGGCTAAATCTGCTAACATATTCTTATCTATAAGCGAAGCTTGTAAATTTCGTCGGGCTTCGCAAGCCAAAAATAAATTTTTGGCTTGACTCATCCCTAGAAATTATGAAAGATTTGAATCTTTTGCAAAATCAACTGCGCCGCGCCTTGAAACAGGCGGCTGGTTTGGGATTTGCCAATCGCTTGCTTAAAAAATTCCCTGAAGCCAAAATTTATCTGGTTGGCGGCATTGTACGCGATTGGATTTTAAAGCGCGTTAGCCAAGATTATGATTTTGTAGTTTCAGGCGTGCCAACTAAAAAATTGGAAGCATTTTTAAAAACCCAAGGCCAAGTTAATTTGGTGGGGCGTCGTTTTGGCGTGTTTAAATTCACACCAAAAAAATCAACTCTGACTTTGGACATCGCTCTCCCCCGCACCGAGCATGCTTGGGGTACTGGAGGATACAAAGATGTTGAAACACAGTCGGACTGGCGATTACCTATTGAAGAGGATTTAAAACGCCGCGACTTTACGATTAACGCCATGGCTTTGGAAATGTCAGAAAAAAAATTGATTGATCCTTTTGACGGCCAAACGGATTTGAAAAAAAAACTGATTAAAACCGTTGGCAAGCCAAGGGAAAGATTTAAAGAAGATTACTCGCGAATGCTACGCGCTCTTCGTTTTGCCGCGCAACTGAATTTTACCATTGAGAAAAATACTTGGTTGGCATTGATAAAAATGATGAAAAAAATATCCAATGGTATTGTACCTGCTGAAGTTATTGCCAAAGAGTTTATAAAATCACTGATGAGCGATCCGGTAAAAACATTGGATTTATGGGGGGCCTCTGGCGCTTTGAAATATCTGATGCCGGAACTTTTAAAAATGCGAAATTGCCCGCAACCAAAGGAATTTCACGCTGAAGGAGATGTATGGACACATACTCGCATCGCATTAAAAAACCTCACCACACCGGCTTACAAAAAATTTCTAAAAACCTTACCGGAACATTTTATCAAAGAAAACACCTTATCTCCGGAACTGATTTTGGGCGTACTGTTTCACGACATTGGCAAGCCGTACACAATTAAAACACCTGAAAAAGACGGAGTGGACAGAATTCGCACCAATGAACACGACACAGTTGGCGCGAAGTTGTTTAAAAAGATCGGTGAACGATTGCGTTTTAATTCCGTGCCGAATTATTCTTGCGACTTAGATAAAATCAGCTGGATGATTGTTCATCACCTTTTGACGGTGCATGGCGAACCGGAAAAATTCACCAACCGCACTATTGAAAAATATTTTTTCAATACAAAAAATCCAGGCGGAAATCTTTTGAAATTGATTTATATTGATCAAATGGCTTCGTTTGTTAAAGGCAAACCCTCGCTTGGTTCCTTGCCGCAATTGATTAAAAGAATAAAACAACTGTTAAAAACCCTGCGACAAAAAGACACTCTTCCTCCGCCACTCCTGAACGGCAATGAAATAATGAAAATACTGAAAATTCAGGCTGGACCGCCGGTCGGCGTTATTATTGAAAAAATGCGCGAAGCGCAGTTGTCCGGAAAAATAAAAAACAAAAACGAAGCGAAAAAATATCTTTATGCCAACATTTAAAATTGAAGAACAAGATAACAACACACGACTGGATAAATTTTTAACCGCGCAAATGCCTGGGTCTTCGCGTTCGCAAATCCAGAAAATGATTAAAGACGGCGCTGTTACCGTGAGTGGAAAAAAAATATCAGTGCATCGTTTTTTGAAAAATGGAGATATTGTGACTGTTGCTGACGGTAAATTAACCACTGCAGATAAAAAAATCAAACCAACAACCACACCTGTTGATATTGCGCCGATTAAAACAACGACTAAAAACAAAATTGAACTTTTACCAAAAATAATTTTTGAAGATGACAATATCCTCGTGATTGACAAACCAGCCGGACTTTTAACTCACGCGCGCGATGAAAAATTATTTGATCAAGAGTCGACTCTGGTTCATTGGCTTATTAAAAAATATCCAACAATTAAAAAAATTGGCGACAAACCGGAATTGCGACCAGGCATTGTACATCGATTGGATAAAGAAACATCTGGTGTGATGATCGTTGCCAAAACCCAAGTTGCTTTTGAATATTTAAAAAAACAATTCAGCGAACACTTAATAAAAAAAGAATACTGCGCTTGGGCCTACGGCAAAATGCCAAGCAATTATGGTATAATCAATTTCCCGATCGGACGGTCGGAAGATGGAGGTAAAATGGCCGCGCGGCCCAATTCCCCAATTGTTGATGAGGATGACAAAACAGCCATTACAGAATATGAAGTAATAAAACAGCTCCCGCACAGAGCTTTGGTAAAAATAATGCCGCAAACAGGTCGCACTCACCAAATCCGCGTGCATCTTTTCGCGCTTAATCATCCGGTAATTGGCGACCCAATGTATCAATCAAAAAGCTACAAAGCGATTCCATCGGAACGGATGTTGCTTCACGCGCATAAATTAACTTTCATTGATTTAGCTGGCGGAAAAAAGACATTTACATCGCCCCTACCGGATTGTTTTAACATATAAGCGAAGCTTCAAATTTCTGCGGGCTTCGCAAACCAAAAACTTGTTTTTGGTTTGACTCATCCCTTGAAATTATGATTCTCACAATCTCCGGCGTGCCCGGCTCTGGAAAATCAACAGTAGGCAAACTCTTGGCCAAAAAACTCGGCTATGAATATTTTTCCATGGGCGATTTGCGCGGACAAATGGCTATTGAAAAAAGAATGACAATTGACGAACTAAACGCCTTGGGCGAAAAAGAGGACTGGACTGACCGGCGCGCGGATGAAATCCAAACGCAAATGGGAAAAGAAAAAGACAATTTCATTTTTGAAGGTCGTTTAAGTTGGTATTTTATTCCAAATTCTTTTAAAATTTTCCTTACAGTTGATGTGAAAACAGCTGCCGAACGAACTTTAAAAAATCGCGCAGAACGCCAAGATGAAAAACAAGTAGCATCCACATTTGAAGCTGAACAAGCAGTGCTTCAGCGGCTGGCTAGCGACAAAAAACGCTATCTTCAATATTACGGCATTGACTATACCAAATTGGAAAACTACGACATCACAATTGACACAACCAATCTTAAAATAGATGAAATTGCCCAAATAATTCTTGACAAAATAAAGGCAAAAGTGTAGAGTAGAAAGTATTAAATTTAAACTCAAAATACATATGTTGGAAACATTAGCCCAGATCAGGCCAGGCATGACCGTGAAGGTTCATCAAAAAATTAAAGAAAAAACCCCTAAGGGTGAAATTAAGGAGCGCATCCAAATTTTTGAAGGAATGGTGATTGCTCGCAAGCACGGCTCGGAAGCCGGATCAACCATTACCGTGCGCAAAATTTCCGAAGGTATTGGAGTTGAAAAAATATTTCCTCTACACTCTCCAATGGTAGCCAAAATTGATATTGTGAGAACAGGCAAAGTACACCGATCAAAATTATACTTTTTAAGAGATCCTAACAAAAAACTAAAAGAAGTAAAAAAAATAAAATAAAAAAATGTCCCCGATTCGGGGACATTTTAATTTCTTCAAATTCACTTCTTCAAATATTGTCCTGTCAAACTCTTTTTAATTTTCACCAAACTGGCCGGCGCGCCCTCGGCCACAATCTCGCCCCCTCGTTTGCCGCCTCCGGGACCCAAATCAATCACCCAATCAGCGCCGCGGATCACATCCATATTGTGTTCAATAATCAAAACCGTATTGCCTTTATCCACCAAAAAATTCAAAACCTTCATCAATTGTTTAATATCTTCAAAATGCAAACCGGTGGTCGGCTCGTCCAAAATATACAAAGTCCGGCCGGTGGCGCGACGCGACAATTCCGTGGCCAGTTTCACTCTTTGTGCCTCACCGCCGGACAATTTTGTGGCCGGCTGGCCAAGCTTGATATAGCCCAAGCCCACTTCTGCCAAAATCTGTAATTTTTCACTAATGCACGAAATGTGTTTGAAAAATTGTCTGGCCTCGGCCACGGTCATATCCAAAATATCAGCGATATTTTTATTCTGATAATGAATTTCCAAGGCCTCACGATTATATCTCTTGCCGTTGCATTCTTCGCACTCCACATACACATCTGTTAAAAATTGCATAGGAATACGCACATATCCGTCACCCGAGCAGGCCTCACATCGCCCGCCGCCTTTCACATTAAAACTGAATTTGCCGGCGTCATAACCGCGCATTTTGGCTTCCGGCACCTCGGTGAACAAATCGCGAATGGCGGTAAAAACACCGGTATATGTTGCCGGATTGGAACGCGGAGTTCGGCCGATTGGCGATTGATCAATGGTAATGACCTTGTCAATATTTTCCAAACCCTTGATTGATTGATGATTGGCCGGTAAATCTTTGGCGCGATAAAAATGATGAGCCAATGCCTTGCTCAAAATCTCAATAATCAAGGTGGACTTGCCGGATCCGGACACGCCGGTCACGCACACTAATTTTCCCAAAGGAATTTTTACATCAACATTTTTCAAATTAAAAGCCGCGGCTTTTTTTATTTCCAAATTTTTGCCGCTGCCTTTGTGAGGATTGGCCGGCGGCTCAATTTGGCGACGACCGGAAAGATAATTGCCGGTAAGCGACTCTTTATCTTTAATAATTTCCGTTGGCGTGCCCACAGACACAATTTCCCCACCATAAATTCCGGCGCCAGGGCCAATATCCACCACATAGTCGGCTTGACGCATCATTGTTTCATCATGCTCAACGACAATCACCGAGTTGCCTAAATCACGCAATGATTTTAAGGTCTTAATTAATTTTTCCATGTCGCAAGGATGCAGTCCGATTGACGGCTCGTCCAAAATATAAATCACGCCAGTGAGCCCGGTGGAAAGTTGCGTGGAAAGACGCACTCTCTGCGCCTCTCCGCCGGACAAAGTAGCCATAGAGCGATCCAAGGTCAAATAATCCAGACCAACCTGCTCCAAATCTTTTAATCGCTTGCTGATTTCTTTAACAATCGGCCCGACCACTAATGTATCTTTATTATTTTTCGCGCGCTTACTAACATCATCCCAAAAATCCATCATATCCCCAACTGACAATTCACCCATTTCGCTGATATTTTTTCCAAACACATCCACTGCCAGTGATTCCCCTTTCAATCTCTTGCCATGGCACAAAGAACAAACTTTTTCGCGCATATAATCCTCAATTTCTTTGCGCACATAATCGGAATTTGTTTCGCGGTGGCGCTTTTCCAAATTTTCCACAACGCCTTCAAAATATGTTTCCTTGCCGTCAACATGATAAACCTCTTTGCCTGTGCCATTCATTAATAAATCAATGACTTTTTTGGGCAGTGACTGCATCGGTGTTTCAGTTGAAAATCCTTTAGCCGCGGACACTGCTTGCAAAAGACGCAAATACCATGTCTGATTGCCGGTAATGCGCATCCACGGCTGAATAGCGCCCTCAGCCAGAGTCAAGCGCGGATTGGGCATTACCAATGACTCATCAACTTCCAAAGTAATACCCAAGCCGGTGCATTTTGGACACGCTCCATGCGGACTATTAAATGAAAAACTACGCGGCTCCAAAGCTGGAAAACGCCTACCGCATTTGGGACAACGCAAAACAGTGGACAGCAATAAATCTCGCTTGCCTTTTTCTTTTGATTTTTCCTGATAAAAATCAACAATTAAAATTCCATTTCCCAACTCCAGTGCGTCTTCCACCGCTTTTACCAAATTGCCAAATCTCTGGCCATTTATTTCCGCTGTAACAATTTCCAAATCCTCCAAAATTTGCGGCTTGTGCATTGAGTTGAAAAATTCTTCCGGCGTAAAATATTGACGATTGTACCGAACCAACTGGGCTTTGGAATCCTCAACAATTTTCTCAATCGGCTGACTGGGATTTTTAGTTAAATGCAAAATCGGTCCGAGAATACGCAAAGAGCGGCCTTCACTTGCCATTTTCCTGATAATTTCCACGATTTCGCCGGAGGTATAACGCTCGGCTAATTCCCCGCAATCAGGACACTTTACTCGCCCGAGGCGGGCAAAAAGCAAACGAAGAGAATCATAAATTTCCGTTACCGTGCCCACGGTGGAGCGCGGATTGTGCGTGACAGACCGCTGGTCAATGGCAATGGTGGGCGAAAGACCCTTGATTTCATCAACATCCGGCTTGTCTTGCATTTCCATAAACTGCCGCGCGTAAGAAGACAGGGACTCGGCATAGCGGCGCTGGCCTTCGGCGTAAATGGTGTCAAAAGCCAAAGACGATTTGCCCGAACCAGACAAACCCGTGATAACCACGAGCTTGTTCTTGGGAATTTCCAAATTGATGTTTTTTAAATTGTTTACTCGCGCGCCGCGGATGGTGAGATTGTCCATAGTTATGGTCCCGCACAAATTTTATTTCCTTGATATGTCTCCCAGCATTGCGCATTAGGACAATCATTATTGGCCGAGCAACCGACAGTTTCTGAGCTGACATCAGAAGCGTTACTGGAAGAAATTTCCATACCTTGCTGATCATAATAAGCATTAAAAAATCCATAAAAACACTTGCCATTCACAAATTGACTCTGACCTTGGCCTTTTAATTTACTACCGGCACAAATGACAAAATAATCAGAATCTTTAGCGCAATCCTCATCTTTATAACAAGGCGAATTAATTTTATGGTCGGTGCAAACACTATAAGACGCACTCATGGCGCCTGGCGTTGACAAACAATCTAAACCATTTTCACATTTTCCTTCATCACTGTTTCCGCTTGCGGTCTGGCATGATCCGCTAAGCCCGGCTGCTTCTTCACTTTTGCAACGATTTTTACCGTCTAATCCCATCGCACATTTCAAATTATTTTTACATTGGCTGTCTTCTACGCAAGTCCGGCCAAAGGTAAAATCAGTGCATTCATCATATAAACACTTAAACGGCCCGCCATCCGTGCCACAATCATCCACTTTATTGCACGGATTCCCCGCGCCGCCTGACGAACAGACGCCAATTTTCATATCTGTAACCCATCCACTCCAATCAATCACCTCTACGCAAGCGCCGCTGGCACAATCCGACGGTTTAATCAAAGCATTGCAAAACATTCCCTCTGACAATTTAGTACTCTTTTCACAAATACCTGGAAATCCCTTTTCCCCATTGCCGTATAACAAATCATAAATCTCGTCAGGTACTATCACTGAACCGGCCAAAGCTCCAAATCCAACAGCTGGACCCAATGCTCCTATTTTAGCCACAGCCATCTTCCCTTCTTTGGCCGTTTCAAACACTGCTTGGGCTATTTTTTTAGTCGTAATCCAGGTTGTGTCTTTTTTTGCCGCTGCTCCTATAAAATCCAAACTTAATTGAGTTCCTTTGGAAGCCGCTTCTGGAAAATATTTGCCCCAAATGCTTGCCAGTTTCCCAGCCGGCGCTTTAAAAAAATAACCGACATATTTTCCAACAGCCTTGCTTACTCCGCCAACCACCCATTCTCCGACTTTTGCTCCAACAATTGACCCTCCTGTAATTGGTATTGCCGATGTCATAATAATTGATATTTCGCTATAGACCAAATCCATCAGCAGTCCATTTTTGTGAATTGGGTGGCATGCATATTCCCCAAGCGCGCCCAAGCCAACGCAAGCGACATTGGTCACATCTTTTTCCCAGCATGGCTGACCTTCCGCCATATCAATCAACTCGGCCGGACGCACCATATACACTTGCGGCAATTTTAAATTCACCAAATTTGGATTAATTGTATAGAGCAAAACATACGAGCCCAAAAGTAAAAGCAGGCCGGTGATAGCGCCTACAATCGTAGCTTGAGCATTTTTTATCCCTTCCGCGCTGACGCCACCCATCATCCAATCAGCTCCGCTTTTAATCAATAAAACCGCGGCCACAATTCCGCCAATACTCAAAAGATAAACATAAATTGTTTTGATGTAATCGCCTAAATCTTTTACATTCGCGGTCTGGCCGATTTTAATTTCCAAATCAGTCGTGCCGGCAGGCAAACACACACCCAAATCACTGCCGCAACGATTATTCGGCCCTGGTGATTGCCAATTGTCATCTTTCGGAATGAAGTCGGGAAATTGTTGTTGAAGAGCTTTAAAACAAACCTCTTTCTGCCAACATATTGGATCTTTAGCTGGGTCTTTTTCCAAACCAATTGTCTGGGCGGCCTTATGATAAGCCCCATAAACTCCCTCTTGCGCCAAAATCGGACCAGCTGTCATTAAAAACAAATAGCCGGCAAACAGTAAAAAAATGAAAATTTTATCACGATCGTGCAGCATAATCACTTGACTAATCCAATTACTTTTTCCCACGCTTCCAATGGTATTGCTCCTTCAACTTTTTCCCCATTGAGGAAAAATGACGGGGTACCTGTCACTCCCAACGCCACTCCGTCAGCCCAATCCTTTTCCACTTTGCTTTTCACTGCTGATGATTCCAAGCACTGGCTGAATGATTCCAAATTCAAGCCAATCTGTCCGGCCAAAGATAGCAAATCAGTGTTGGTAAAATTCTTTTGATTTTGAAATATTTTATCGTGAAAAGGCCAAAATTTTCCCTGACTGTTGGCGCACACGGCCGCTATTGACGCTTCTTTTCCACCTGCGTGGTTAGCGTCGCCCAATGGAAAATTTCTAAAAACAAAATTTATTTTATCAGGATACTTGGCAAGTAATTCCCGCACTACTGGAAATTCTTGCTTGGAAAAAGGACAGGTAAAATCAGCAAATTCAACGATGATAATTTTGGCCGAAGCATTGCCCAAGCGCGGAGAATCAGAGCCAACCAAATTAATTTTACTTCCAGCCGGTAAATTTACCGCTGAATTATTCTGACCTGCTGTAAAATGCACGGCGCCAGACACATCTGCCGAGCCACCTTTTTTGATTTGATTATAAAAATAGACCGTGCGCCAAACAAAGATAATCGCGAAGATTATCACGATGGCGAATACGGCCAACAAAGCGACTTTTGCGCCTCTTCTCATCATATTAACATCATTATACACAATTTTATCCTGTCAAGCAAGGAGGTGGATTGACACTTAAAATTTAAACTGATAGAATTATAGACATATGCAATACCTCAATATAGCTCAAATCGTCATTTCAGTTCTATTAATCGCCGTAATTATAGTCCAGGCCAAAGGCACCGGATTATCAGGCGTTTTTGGCGGAGAAGGCAATGTTTTCCGCACCAAACGCGGATTTGAAAAAATACTCTTTTACGCCACTATCGTCTTGGCAGTTGGCTTTTTCCTAGTGGCTATTTTAAATGTATATCTTTCAACCAAATAGTGTGTTGAATGTGTTAAAAAAGTTCTTCTTAATACTCAAGAAACAGTGGAGGGGTCTTTTGTGTATTTTTGGAAATTTCTCCAGCCATCCACTGGCTAGAATTCAAAAAAATTTGGATTTGAAATTGGTTGCAAATTTGGCGCCGAGAAAGATTCCTTCTTGGAAACAATTAAAACAACTTCATAAATTTCTCAACCCTGCTGAAAAAAAATTTATTGCCGCCGCCTTCATTATAATGCTAGCGTCCGGCCTAACTCTTTTGGGAGAATATACTCTCTCGCATCGCGTGGCTGTGCCAGCATCCGGAGGTGAATACACAGAGGGACTGGTCGGCGCGCCATCTGCCATCAACCCTCTTTTTGCTCCGCTTAATCAAACTGACGCTGACATTTCTCGCCTGATCTACGCAGGACTTTTTAAATATGACCGCTCGCTCAATCTCATTCCCGACTTGGCGGAAAAATTTTCTTTGGACAAAACCAATAAAATATACACAATCACTCTCAAGTCCGATTTAAAATGGCAAGATGGCGAAGCACTGACAATAGACGACATATCTTTTACTTTGGATTTAGTTCAAAATCCGGAAACAAAATCGCCTCTTTTGGCCGGTTGGCAAAAAGTCAAATTCAATAAAATTGACAATCTTAATTTTTCATTGGAATTAGACAGTCCTTTTGCCCCATTTCCAAATCTTTTGACTTTGGGAATTTTACCAATGCATTTATGGCAAGAAGTGGATCCTGCAAATTTAAAATTAAGCTCTAATAATTTAAAACCAATTGGTGCCGGGTCTTTTATGTTTGCATCTTTGAGCAAAGACGGCCGCGGCAATCTCAAATCCTACACTCTTAAACAAAATCCGAATTATCATTTGCAAAAAGCATATATCAATCAAATTATTTTCAAATTTTATCCCGATGTGAACACTGCAATGGAGGCATTACGCAATCGCCAAGTGCTGGGATTGGGATTTTTACCAAAAGAACAAAAAGAAAAAATCAGCCAAAAAAGTTTAAATCTGGAATCATGGCGAATGGCTCAATACACCGCTCTATTTTTAAATCAAAAAAATAATTTGCTGTTGAAAAGCCAGCCATTACGACAGGCAATGAATTTGGCTGTTGACCGTTCGCAAATCATCACACAAATTTTGAAAAATGAAGGCGTGCCGGCATACGGACCTTTTCCACCGTCTTCACTTGGCACAACACAAGATTTCAAAACCGACAATGATCTAAACAAAGCCAATGTAATTTTGGATAGCGACAAATGGAATAAAATCAGCCGAGAAAAATTCTTGGAAAAAAGAGAACAAGAAATTTATAATACTTGGCTGGAACAACAAAAAGCGCAAAATCCGGAATTTTTCAAAAAGAAAAAGCTAACCACGGAAGAGCAGGATGATTGGAACAAGAAAAAAGCGGAATTTACGGCACAAACCAAAAAAGACTTGGAAGCGGGATTAAGCCCAACGCAAACTTTTTTCCGTGAAAAAAACAATTACGGCCTGGGAGTCACTCTCACCGCCTTGAACCAGCCGGAATTCAGCAAAGTGGCATCTGCCATAAAAGAATCTTGGCAAGAATTGGGCATTCAGGTGAGTGTCAATTTGGTTGACGCAGGACAAATTCGCGAAATCATTAGAAATCGCTCTTATGAAATTTTACTTTATGGCGTGGTAACAGGCGCTGATCCCGACCCATACCCGTTGTGGCACTCATCGCAGGTTGTAAATCCGGGTTTGAATTTAGCCAATTACACCAGCCGAGCGGCTGATGACATTTTAGATAAAGCCCGCACATCGTCTGACAAAAACGAACGAATAAAACTCTATTATCAATTTCAAAAATTACTGGCAGGTGACATTCCGGCGATTTTCCTGTATCATTCCACTTACCTTTATCCAATTGACCAATCAGTCAAAGGAATTGAACTGCACCAGCTGTCTCAACCGGCTGATAGATTTAATGATATTGTGAATTGGTATATACGAACCAAAAGCGGGTGGAGATAAAACAAAGCCCGGGTGGCGGAATTGGTAGACGCACAAGCTTCAGGAGCTTGCGAGAGCAATCTCATGGGAGTTCAATTCTCCCCTCGGGCATTTGAGAAAAATTTAAAAAAGCGGGCACGTCGCTCAAATTTTGTTGGGCTGGCCGTCGCCGCCGCAGGCAGCGAAATGCGCTGTGCCAGTCTGTAGCTTCAGCAAAAGAGGGTTCGGATTAATTCAATAATACCGCGCTAGTATCAAGTTTTTTATGGAACATATAGGAATTGACACACAACCAAATCTCAAGGAATCTGAATTTGCAAAGACAAAAACTAAACAAGAACAACTTTACGATTTAGCTGGTTTTAGCATGGAAGCAGTAACAGCAAAGCTTGAAAAGCTTAAACAAGTCGGCGTATTTGAACATCTTGACAAAGAATCACAACACGATTTTTTGCTTTGGCTTGGTTCTTCAGATTCCATAAAAAATTTGGAGAAACTCGATTTTACTGGAAAAAAAATTCTAACTGTTGCCGGCAGTGGTGAATTTTTTCAATCATTCATTGACAGAGGCAGTAAACAAGTTGGTGTCTTTGATTATTCAATGTTTGCGTGCTTTTTTAATGAATTAAAGTTGATCGCCGCTCGCGAGTTGTCTTATCAAGAATATATAAATTTTTTCAAGACAATCGCAGAAAGAAAAGTCAGAACAATTATTGATATTGATGAAGCTGTAATTGTAAGACTTAATCCTTTTCTATCCTCACAAGCTCGAATTTTTTTAAAACAAATTGCAACTCCTGAATATTGGAAATTATTAAACCCGGATTTTACAGAAAGTCCAATAAGTATTCGACATATTGCGGTCAATCATGCTAATGATATAAATTTTTTGGCTTCAGAAAAAAACTACAAAATTATGCAAGAGCGATTAAGACATTCAAATGTAAATTTCAGAATCACAAATATAAATTCACCGGATATAAATGCGCAAAACTACGACTATGTCTATATTTCCAATATTAGTTTTGGTCATCAAGTTGAAATTGCGACACAATTACTAAACAAAGGCGCTAAATGTGTTGGATTTACTTTTGGAGGGTCAATTGATTTACCAATTGGAGGCGACTATTATCTGGCTGTTGACACTGAAACCGGAGAAATATTTTCACAAAGAAATAACGCATATGACACAAGACACGAAAAAAAACATCTCCGGCAATGGCATATTTACATGAAAACGGAGATCGAACATTTTTTACTCCGGGCGCATCTTTTATACACAATGGTATTCGCATAACAATCAAAGAAATCGATCCTGATGTTGACCTACTATATCTCGCCCAAGCAGAGTTGGTTAACGACCAATAAATTTACTGCATAAAATTAAAAAGCGGCTCCAATCGGAGCCGCTTTTGTAAACCATTACTTTACAATCCCGCGCTCATCGCGTCTTTCCACAACAGCACACCCTCACCGGTCACCTTGTCTTTCGCCTCCACGCTGGTTTTTTCAATTATTGTTTCATTTTTGCCCTTGTCATCGCTGGAAAATTTAACGCCGACATCAAAAGAAATAGTGGCTATAGGCGCAGATAGAGGCAAACGATTTAATTGCCATACCACTTGTTTGGTATTGGTGTCATAAGCAATGTCGCCGGCTGAAAGAGATGGCACATTTTTCCAATCCACATTTTCCGGCAATATAGTGGACAATTTCAAATCAGTCACTTCATGCAAAGTATTGGCCAAAACCCAAGTGACGGTGTAGATATTTTCACTGTCAAATTTTTTACCAATCTGCGGAGGTAAATTTTTCTTTTCTTTCAAAATCACCTGCGCTGACAAATTCAAATCAGTATTCAAGGTCAAACTCAAATTATTGCTTGGCAAAATTGATGATTCACCCGGTTTGGTTGCTCCAAACAACGCCTCGCTGTAAGCCGTGATTTTTGACTCAACCAACTTGGCCAAATTGATTTCATTTTTCGCCTTAATGGGAATGATAAATTCCACTGTTCCTTTACTTTTTGGTTTTAATTCAGCCAAAGCCGGAATTTGCGCTTTGGTCCAAGTGATTGTGCCGCGCCGCACTGTGGCCGACCTCTGTTCGCCCTGCACCGCGCCATTGGACTTGTCTTCCAAAGCCGTCCAATTCAAAATACTTTTTGCGCCGTCATAAGGAATATCCATTACTGCCCGCAAGGTTAAATTTTTTAAACTTACGGTACCGCTGTTTTCAAATGAAATCAGGAAAGAAATTTTGTCGCCAAAATTCACTGATTGTTTTTCCGCGCTACCGTTGGCCGCCATGGTCAACGACAAAGCCGACTGCGTAAGATTTGTTATTTTTTCAGTTGTGACCTGTTGGAACAATTGCCCATCTTCACGCAAATTAAGAATAGCTGAAAACACTGGCGCGACTTCAAGGGACCCGGCCGTAAAAACTGATTTAATTTTAATAGTGCTTGAGGCCTGCGGAGCCAATTCCGGTAATTTCCACAATGTCTGACCTTGTGTCGGCGCCGGTGTCAAAGAATTAATTTTTAAATTAGTCGGCAATTTCAAAGACAATTCCAAATTTTTCATTGACTCTTCCGCCGCGTTTACCACACTGACAGTGTAAAATGCCTCTTCGCCAGGACCAACAGCGTCAGGCCCGACAATGCTTAATTCAACCGGTAATGGTTGAAGATTAGTTGTAAAATTGTTGACTTTTTGAAAATCAGCGTTAAAATTAGCCGGGCGGTAACTTAAAAAAGCGCGCAAAGTCAAATCAATTGGCGGCGCGCCAAATAAAGCCCCGGAAATCTCCACAGTTTTTTCTTCGTCTTCGCCAATCGCTCCAAAATCCCAACGGCGATTTTCTTTGTCATCACTTGCTGGATTAACAGAGGCAATGATAAAATTATCAGGATAGCGCACCTCCAACGAGGTGTTGGCCAAAGGCGCACGTTGGCGATTGCGAATCACTAAACGATAAGTAATGCCTTCACCGCTAACCGCTTTTTCCGGCCCGTTAATTTTTATTTCAATCTTATCTTCGGAAAATTTCTGCCCGCTGCCGAAAACAAAAAAACCGGCCCAAGATACGCCGGCTAGAAAAGCAAAAAAGAGCAACAAACCAAAAAGAAATTTGGTTTTGGAGCGACCGCCTGACGGCGCGGACACTGTCGGACGACTTTTTTTATTTGTTTCGGAATAAATATCTTGCAGACCATTGACCATTTTCCGGTCAAACGATTTAGAACTGGTTTTTTTGCGTACGGGCATATTTGTAAACGAGCAAACTCGATAGATATTTAAAAATTATCTGCCTCCGCTTGCTTAAATTATCTCTTCATCACAAATCCAAAATATCTGTCTTCTTTTAAGTCAGTTGAATAATTCAATTGATTACCATTTAGATCAATCTCGGCCGGATCGCGCCAAACCACCTGCCAATCAACCGGGATGGAAATATGACTGAAAAAGCCATCAGCCACGCGACCGGCCTGCTTTTGTGCCAATAAAGAATAGGACAAATAATCTGAATTGTTTAATAATTTTAAAGGCAAACGATAAGTAAATGACACCGTGGTTGTCTGGCCCGGCTTGGTCATTACCCAATTGCCAAAAGATGTTTTGTCTAATTCTTTGGTGATAATCGTGCCGCTGGTTTCATCAATGGTTTGCTCTTGCTCAATGGCTTGCAAATCCTCATCCAGTTTATACCACTTCTCCGCCACTTTAAATAATTTTTCTTCAGGATAAGTAAAACCGTCGGCTTTGATCAATTGGCTCCCCTCGGGCGCGTACAGGCGCAGATAACTTACATTCTGCCAATCAGTAAAAACATCACCCGGCTGGCCTTGATGCTCGCGAGTAATTGTCACCACATTCACAATAGACCCGTCAACTTCGATCTTTGCCTGATGATTTATAGTTTGTTTAATTACGCCATCGGTCTTTCCGCCGGCAATGTTCGTATTGATCACTGCCAAATAATCACCTTGCGGATTATCTTTTAATTCTCCGGCCCAGCCGCTGGCTATGGAAAATTTTTCCAAATCATGATTGGAAAAATACATTTGCAAATGCCGCTCGTTTAAATTTTGATTCAAAACGCCAAGCAACGGCAAAAATTCATTGGTGTTTGTTAAAAGTTTTTCAATTACTTTTGGCGCCAAGTCAGCTAAAAACTGTTTTGGTTTATTTTCCGTTTTGTCATAATCAATCTCCACTTGTTTTTGCGTTACTGCCACAAAATTATTCTCATCAACTGTCAAATCATACTCCGGCATTGCAATCGGCCCGGTTATTTTCAATAAATCAACAAACAGACGCGTGTCAAAAGCCAACACGCCATCCACGGTCGGGCCACCGCCTTTTTCATAAAACCACATTATTTTTTTGGCCGAGGTTGGAAAATCCGGAAACCAATTGGCATCTTGAAACTCCCAGCGCGCCTTAAGCAACTGCAATGGCGGCGGCGGCAATACTGCCGCTTTTAAAGCACCTTGCATTTGATAAGAACCGCCGCCCGGAAGATCCAACCGCTTGATTTTTCCTTTGTCCACATCCAACAAAGCAAACGAACCGATAAATCCGCCGGTTGGCCGCAATTCCGTATCATTTTGGAAAATTAAAAGATACCGTTTAGGGCCATCTCCGCCCAAAATTATGGACAAATTGGTTAACAATGGCTGAATTTTCTCTAAATCTGACGCCAGCCATTTTACCTTTTCGCGAACTGATAAAAATTTCTCTTGCTCTGCTTTTGGCAATGCCCCGGCATCAACTTGTTCAAGATGACTGACTACCGCTTTGAATCGCGGAGCGACTTGAGCCAAAACAGCTCCAAAACCATCAAGCTGTTCTGACAAAGATTTTTCAGGCGATATATCAGCGGCTTGAATCAGCGGCAGGGCGGCTACGGATAAATTGGTTCCGGCCATCATCAAATGCTCGCCATTAAGATATTTTTGCCGCACGCCAGGCACAATGGAAAGAACGGCGCGTAAAACCGGATTGATTCCTTTTAATTCTTTTTGGGTCTGGGAAAAAAGATCCAGTGCGGTTTGCAAATCTTTCGTTGCCCCAACAATGTCTTTGGCCAAAAGAGCTGATTGGCCTTTTTCAAGATGGCCAAAGGCCTCTGTACCCAATTTAGTAATCTGATTCTGTGTCTTTCTCAAAGACGCATAAGTTGAAAAAGCGGGCAATGGCAAGATGAGAACCAAAGCAAATAGCACAAAACCATATAATCCGGCATGTTTAAAAGCAAAAGCCGGTTGCATAATTTGCCAAGAAATCCACGGAAATTGAGGCCAACTGATTGCGGACAATGAAATCCGCGGCCAAGAAAAATTAAAATCAGGCATTTTCCAACGATGGACTGAGCTAACTTCCGTCTCTTCTTCTTCATCATCATCAGAAGAAAAAAATAAACCTTCTTCAACTACCACTGGTTTTTCTTCCAAAATATCCTCAACTTCCGTTGCAGGCGACTTAAATGAGGATAGTGGTTGACTTAAGACCCGTTCAAAAGCATTGGGCTGCCACTCCGCTGCCTTGGCCAACGGCTCGGCCAAGGTCTCGCGCAAATTCAAAACATGAGGCGATTGCGTCTCCTCTGATAAAAATGAAATCAAAATCGGTTTTGATTGTGCTAATTTTTTCCTCCTGGGCATGAGACCATTATATCACAATTTTAATATGCAGATAAGACCGCCTGTGAATATAAAATCTATAGCTTCCACAACCAATACTGCCCCAAAAGCTCTTGCCTCACTTTTTCAGTATTACCGTGCTTTAACAATCCTAAATAAGATTGAACTGTCTCTAGTGTGGACATTTCTTTAATTCTAGAAAACATTCTGCTCTTTGTTGTTGCGCGCAATATTCTATGCTTTGGAAAATGCACCCAACCGAGAAAATCAACACCGGAAACCAGTGTCTTTAAAAATACTTTGTCCGGATGTAAGGTCAATTTTAATTGTTCTGATAAAAATTGCTGAATTTGGGGGCGAATATTTTCCAACCACATTTTATCTCGTGAAAGAAAAACAAAATCATCGGCATAACGAACATAAAATTTGGCTTTCAATGAATGCTTCACCCATTGATCAAAAACATTCATATAAACATTGGCGAAGAGTTGGGATGTAAGATTGCCAAGTGGCAGACCGACTCCGAAATTACCATCTGTTGAAAAACTGTCAATCACTTGCCGAAGTAGCCATAAGATATTTTTGTCAGGAATATATTCCTGTAAAATTTGAAATAATATCCGGTGATCAATGCTGGGAAAGAATTTTCTAATGTCGCATTTGAGTATCCAACAAGTTTTGGTATTATTTTGGCTGACTTGATTTGCCATTTGTATAAATCGACCAACGGCTTTATGAAGACCTTTGCCAATACGGCAAGAATACGAATCAAAGATAAAAGTGCGACTAAAAAACGGATAAAAAATCCGATGCAAAGCATGATGCAATAATCTGTCCCGCACGGTGGCTTTGTGAATATGCCGCGGTTTAGGATCGGTGATATAAAAACTTTCATAACCGCCGTGTTGGTAAGTTTGATTGGCTAAATCCTGATTCAGTGATACAATATTATCCATCAAACGACGCGAGAACATCCGCACATCCATTCTGATTTTTTTTCCGATAATAAATTCCTGCCAAGCCAAACATAAATTTTCTAAAGAAATAATTTCTTCAAAATTATGAATCAATCCAATCTTTCCGGTTTGCCTTTTAATCCCCCCCCCCAACGCGTCCGTTGCTGAACTGCCCATCATTACCGTACTCAAAGATTGTTATTTGCTGTGGCATAATTTCTTGCCGCACTTGCCGCGGCTTAGCAGATACACGCTTGGTGTTAAAATA
>Ga0209211_10000347_pt1 | contig 98749 bp, 120 predicted proteins | sample RifGroA2_FD_183992 | JGI IMG/M metagenome (GOLD analysis project Ga0209211, IMG submission 183992) | Groundwater microbial communities from Rifle, Colorado, USA - Groundwater A2 (SPAdes) (version 2) | ecosystem: Environmental > Aquatic > Deep subsurface > Groundwater | place: Rifle, Colorado... | reverse complement strand
TCCGCTATTATTTTGTCATTGCGAGCGTAGCGAAGCAATCCCCGACTAGATCGGGGATCGCCACAGGGCCATTGGCCCTTCGCGATGACGATTTTCTATCGGAAATCTGAACAATTACATACGTGGCTCTGTAGTTCTTTGACAATTGAATAGGTTAGCCAACTGGCGGATTAAACCAACTTGAGGAACTCATCGATACTAATGTGTGCATCATCAAGGATTGATTTGGTAATTCCTTTTCCTAAATCATGCCCTGGATGAACTGGAACAGATGTGCTGAGTTGATCGTCTTTACGAATGAAGATATGATGACTGCCGTTTATTCGATGAAGAGTAAAACCTTTCTTTTTGAGAACTTTGATGAGTTTACGTGCAGGAATAACAGGCAATTTAGGCATATTGAAATGGTTTCTCTGTCGACAACTCGATAGTCTGAAGTGATTCAATAAGCAAATCTTGGGGAATAGGCCAACCGAGCTCTTGGCGACTATCAAGCCAACCTTTCATGGCTTCCTTAAGATTTTTTTGAGTCTCTTCAATGGTTTTACCTTGAGTATGACAACCAGGAAGAGCCGGTACATAACCATGATAGTATTTACCGTCTTTTTCAATGATAGTTCGATAGGTAACTGATTTTTTCATATATCAGAGTATAACACGTTTTAGAGATATTTTGTCAACGCGAATCTGCCTATCGGTGGCAGGCCGATAGGTAGATTCGTGATGATAAAGACAAATGTCATTGCGAGGAGTTGTAGACGACGAAGCAATCTAAATCAGATTCTGAAACCCACCAGAGGCGGGCAGGCAAGTTCAGAATGACGAAAATGAGATTGCCGCGCTCACTCCGTTCGCTCGCAATGACAAACAGAATTATGAATATGAAAAACCTAATCTCACAATTTAATATGATCAAACAGAAACCACTCGTTTCCGTCATCATGCCGGTCCACAATGCCGGAGGTTTCCTCGTGGAAGCAATTGAGTCAATCCTGAACCAAACATACAAGAATTTAGAATTGGTGATCGTTGACGATGCGTCAACTGATGATTCGTGGACCGCGATCAAAGGTTTCCAAAAACGCTTCCCGAGAAAAATAAAAGCTTATCGGATCCGCAAACAAGCCAATTTTGCCGGAAATGGCGCTTCAAACCATGGGCTCAAGTACACCAAAGGCCAATTCATCGCCCGCATGGACGCTGATGATGTGGCCATACCTAGCCGGATCGAGAAACAGGTAAATTACTTACTGAAACATCCGCGCACTATTCTGGTGGGCACTCAGGCTGAAGTCATCAATGCCAATGGTGAAACTCTGGGGATCAAACACGTACCCCAAGCTCATGCCGAGATTTACCGGCAGTTCGGTTCGATCCATCCGCTCATCCATCCATCAACCATGATCCGGCGCAGCTTATTGCCTGACCGGACCAAACTGTATGAGGATAAATACGGCGTGAACGATGACTATTACACATTTTTTAAATTCTTAAGTTACGGCAAATTTGCCAATTTACCAGAAGTTTTGCATAAATATCGGCTACATGGCAAAAATGCTTCGCTCACAAATTTACGCGAAAAATGCCTAAATACTATCTCAATCAGACTCGCAGCCATGCGGGAGTTGGGTTATCGCATGCCTGTCTCCGGGTATCTGCACATGGGTCTACAGTTTCTGGTAGCGGTCATCCTGCCGGAAAAAATCCTGATGCAACTGTACCTCACGATGCGCGGACTCGATAAAAGCCCCAAACGTGCTTTCGCAAACATGGCTTTTACTCCGACCAAAAAGTATTATAGTTTAAGTAAGTGATCTTAACTACTTATGCAAAAATTTACCTCTTGGGCTAAAAAAAATTGGGGCATATTTGTCCTTTTGGCCGTTGAGCTAGCGATCATTTTCACTAACTTCAAACCCGGCACATATCTGATGGGCTGGGACAACGTCATGCCGGAGTTAAATTTTAGGGCCAATTTAGTACGAAATCTGTGGGGAGTCTGGCAGGAACACCGCGGTCTTGGCCTTTATGACGGGATGTCCCATATCGCACTTACCATCCACACTTTATTTTTGTGGTCAGTCTCTTTGGTGCTTCCGCAGAATTTACTGCGCTACTTTTTCCAGTTTCTGATGCACTTTTTGGGCTGCGCAGGGATATATGTATTACTAATGCACCTTAAACAAGACGATAAACACGTTAGGCTGATCTCACTAGCCGGAGGGCTTTTTTATCAACTCAACCTGGCGACCATCCAAATGTTTTATACGCCGCTTGAAGTGTTTTCAGTGCATTTTGCCGCTCTCCCCTGGCTGGCTTTAACCCTCATCGCTTATCTTAAACAGGGATCAAAGAGAACCCTAGGTTTGTTTCTGTTGGTTTCGCTCTTGACGACTCCGCAGTATTTTGTCACAACCTTATTTTTGACTACCCTGATTTTGATTTTAAGTCTTATTTTGACTTACTCATTCTCGGGATTAAAACAAAAACAGGGTCGGTGGTTTTTCAAACGCAGCGCCATAGCCTTAGGCGGATTTATCCTGGTCAACCTCTTTTGGTTGCTGCCCTATATTTATGGCCTACCTCACAATGCGCCCGTGATCGCCCAGGCCAAAATCAATCAGATGTCCAGCCAAGAAATTTTTGTGCGCAACCAGGCGTTTGGAGATATAGTTAATGTTTTTCTTTTGCGCGGTTTCAGCCTCGATTATGTCGATTTGAACCAAAATAACAAACCGCAACTGCTGATGCAACCATGGAGGAATTATATCAACCAACCTCTGGTTTTGATCTTGTCCATCACTTTGGGCTTGATTTCAGTTTGGGGTTTGATTAAATGTTTAGTACAAAAATCAAAAACCCAAAACTCTCTGAGTTGGCCGCTGTCTGCATTTGGTTTAACTTTTCTTATGGGCTTTTGGATGCTCGGTACCAATATCCCTTTGCTTCGCGAATCGGTCGGATACCTTCGTTCACATATCCCGTTTTTTGCCGAAATTTTCCGTTTTTCCTTTACCAAAGGTAGCTTACTATTTGCGTTTTCATATAGCATCTTTTTGGCTCTGGGAATGACAGAGCTGTTGCATGCTTTTTCTAAATCACGAGCAATTCAGCGTGTGTTTTTGGCTGGCTTTATTTTTCTATCAATAGTAATTGTGTCTTTACCTGTATTTACAGGCCATTTATTTTATGCAAATTTACGGATCAAACTACCGCCGGCTTATCCAGCTCTTTTCAAATATATGGGACAACTCGATCCCGCCAGCCGTGTCGCTATTTTACCCCAACCGGAATATTGGAGCTGGAAACATTATTCGTTTGGATATCGCGGCAGCGGATTTTTGTGGTATGGGTTGAATCAGCCGCTTTTGGATCGGGCTTTTGATCCGTGGAGTCAACAAAATGAAAACTATTTTTGGGAACTAAGTTATGCGATTTATGCCAAAGATGCACTAAAATTCGCAAACGTCTCGGCAAAATATGACGTGGGGTATCTGATCCTTGATGAAAATTTGCTTTCGACCGGCAATAACCGCAGCCTGTTTATTGACGAAACAAAAACGCTTTTATCCCAAGTACCTGCCATTAAACGCATCGCCCAATTTGACAAACTAACTATTTATGAAAGGGTTGGTTTAACAAGTAATTCATTTGTCCAAGTCGGCCAAAATTTGCCCAGCGTCTCCCCGCCTTACAGTTGGACTGATTTTGATTTGGCATACCAGGAATTGGGTAATTATCAAACTGCTCAAAGTGCCTTAGACTATATCTATCAATATCGATCACTTTTTACTAAACGGGCTGTTTCGCAGCGGGAATTTCACGTAACAGAAACTCCGGATCAGCTCATCCTTTCTCCCGTAGCACAAGGTCAACAAATCGCACTTCCGCGGTCAACAACTTTGGTCTATACGAGTGACTCGGTGCCGGATTTAAATCCGGCAAAAGTCACACAGTGTGACCTATTTCGGAATGGGACTACGGAAGCAAAAACAAAATCTGATCAACAAACTGCGTATCTTGAGTTCACCGCTACCAACCAACGGAGTTGTTTATCATTTAATATTCCCCAACTGGAACACCGGAACGGATTTTTAGTCGCCGTGACAAGTAAACATGTTTCCGGCCGGCCTTTACTTATCAGTTTGATCAACCAAACTGCAAAACACGTGGAACTTGAAACTCTGCTTCCGGAAACACCAACTTGGGAGACTAGCTACTTGATTCTTCCGCCGCTAACTAGCGATGGTTTAGGTTATAACGTATATTTACTAAATGATGCAATCGGAGATATCCCAAGTATTAATGATATTAGTCGGATCCAGGTTTATAAGTTTCCTTATCCAGAACTTACGCATCTTAAGTCAAGCCCGAGCAATAATCCTATTGAAACTCAAGTCTCTAAGACTATTTCAGTCCTCCATCCCAACCCGGCTGAATATTGGGTGGAAATACCAGGTAAAAATAAAGACAAAACACTTATTTTGAATCAGTCATATAACGCTGGCTGGGTGGCGTTTGCGAAAACTCAGGAATTTCCCTATTTTCAAAGGCTCAAAGATCATGTCCTCGTTAACAACTGGGCGAATGCGTGGTTCCTCGAAGAGGAACCTAAGTCCGCCGACCAAGCGCCCTTTGATCCGTCTACGAATAGTAGTGAAAAGGATCAAAGTAAGCTAAGGCGGAGGTGGAATGAATCACTCACAATCTATATTTTCTTCTGGCCGCAGATTCTGGAGTTTATTGGGTTTGCACTCTTGCCGCTACCATTTCTATGGATTTTATTGAAAAAATCTTAATAAACTTCGTCGTGAGTACCTATATCAGTTAGTACTATCCCTTCGGGAATATATTGAAAAATAACTCGAATGCTATCAGTAATTGAAATACTCCATTCTTCAATTTTTTTACCACTCAATTTATGTAGTCGTAACGATGGGTGTTTTTGATTTTTTGGAAAACTTGGAGTTTTTGCTTGATATTGTCTCGTAGTTTGAAATTTTTCTTAATCAACTTCTTGTGCTTTCTTTCGTATGAAGCAGTCAAATGAATGATCATAAATCATCTAATTCATCGAGTGACTTAATTTGACGAGTTTTACCTTCTTTGTAGTCTTTTAGAGCTTTAAGTGCTTTCCTTTCAGCTTTGGCGCTCATTTTGTAAACTGGCACATCAGGCATCAGGAAATTTCGCAAAGCAGTACGAATGACTTCACTTAATGAAGCGTAGTGACCCTGTTTGACCTTGGCCCTGGCTTGATCTGCGAGTAGCTTGGGTAATGAAATATTGACTGTGTAGTTCATACAAATATCATACAATATATGTCTAACTTGTCAATACCGGGCGAACGGGGAATTATCGAGCCATCAGCTATCAGCTCACAGCCGATAGACTGTCTGAAAGCTGAAAGCTGTAAGCTAACAGCTTATATTTTCTTCTGGCCGCAGGTGCTGGAGTTCGTGGGGTTCCTGCTCCTGCCAATTCCCTTTCTTTACACGTTGGGAAAAGTATAGCGTTTGTGTGATATACTAAACTCAATATGAAAACTGCTATCTTGCGTTACCAGGTTGTTATCCGGAAAGAAGGTTCATCTTATATTGCCGATGTCCCTACGCTGGGTATTTCAGACTTCGGTGAAACCATTGAAAAAGCCAAAAAAAATATCCATGCAGCAATTCAATGTCATATCGAGGGGCTTATAAAAACCAATACTGAGGTACCAAAACCGGATACTGATGATTATTTCATAAGCGTAACAGAAGTTAGCATCCCTCAACCTGTACGCTTAGCTTACTGATTATGCCGAAATTAGCTCCTTTAAAACCTCGGCAAATTGAAACCATCCTTCTAAAACATGGATTTGCAGTAAATGTCAGTAAAAGCAGCCATAAGCAATACTTTAACAAAACGACAGGAGCACATACCACAGTCTCATTTCACTCAAAAGAAATACCTGTAGGTACACTGCGAAGCATTGTTAGACAATCTCAACTTTCGCTTGACCTCTTCCGGAAATGAAAAGTTTTTATCTCCTTCTTTTTTCCAAACCGCACGTCCCCGTCAACAAACTCATGCGAATGGATGGAAATTACCAGTCAGCAGTGAGCAGTCAACAGTCGGAAAACTGGCGAACTTCTGCAAACTGCATCCGCCAAAGGCGGATCGGCCTTTGGCCGAAACTGTGAACTGCAAACTATCTATCTCCTCTTCTGGCCGCAGATTCTGGAGTTTATTGGGTTTGCACTCTTGCCGCTTCCATTTCTCTATTTGTTAAAGAAAAATTCTATTCCATAATAATCTCTTTTTTGATCACACAATCACAATTTCGTGCAATGGCGTATTTTTGTGATTTGACTGTCTTAATAACTAAAAGTTGATGGGAATAGATCATCTTCTTTACTTGACACTTCTGTCTTTCATTCGGATTTACTATTCAAGTTCTTCGCCCTCCCCAGTAGTGGTCTTGTGAACCACTTCCAAAATGTGGACGAACCAACCGGCTAGTATAACAATAAACCGCTATTGTACGGTTTATACTTTGCCGTGCTTTTGCCCTGAGTAACAACATATTCAGCCACCATCATATTAAATTGTAAAATAAAGTTGTAAAAAAATTACGGGCCGGTTGTTTAGAGACAAATACTCCTAGCTTTCTCAACCTCACCTGATCTGGTTTATCCATTACTGGCGTTTATGGAGGTGTCAGCTCACCCTCCCACCCGAATTTTTGAACTTATAAAAAAACCTCCTGAGTTTCAGGAGGTAGAAGTTATACTAAATGGTCTATCCCATCTATAGCTGAACTATCTTTTGTCTCCCGAAAGAAGGATATTTATAACAATGTTTTATTTGCATGTTATATTTTAACGTAACAGAATAAACACACTTTGTAAAGAGAACAAAATATATATTACTATAGCAAAATTACTGATAATTAACCGCTATAACAATATAATCACAATTTCGTGCAATGGCGTATATTTATGATAGTATCAAATTCCAAAATATTCCTTATAGCTCTCTGAGTTTTCCAATTTTTCAGCGATTATATACAAAACCCCCTCGCTCACTCCAAAATACTCTCGCAAAAAATTAATTTCATTATCGCAGGGATACGGAGTCAAATAGACGCTTTTTTGGAGTTGCAGCAGCTTGAGCTTTTTAAGCATACGTCGTAAAGCCTCTTGTTGTTTACGTTTAAACTTGGAAATGTCGTAAATAACGAGCCGCCACTTACCATCCCAATGCCTAGATCTATCAATCTCCATTTCTTCAAGTTTGTATTTTAAAGTTTTTAGTTTACCCTTTTTGGTGAGACATATACTAGTCACTCCAGATTTCTCAACGGTCGTAACCAATTTTTGTTTATGAAGTCGCCGTAGAATAAATTTAAGACGCGGCAAATTGTATTTTTTCCACTTTTCATAATCTTTTTCCCTTTGCAGTTTTTTATATGCTGAGTAAATAGCGCCAATACCCAAACCTGCTCCGGGAAACATAAATAGACTCACAAGTAAGGTTCCTGCTCCCAAAAGTCGAAGTACATCTTTTACTTGTGGTGAAATGTGCGATGCTGTAGAGATATTTTTCATGATAAACAATCCCAATCTTACGGTCGAAGATTTAAATACAGTGCTTTAAAAACCAAGGTATCGCTCTTCTTTTACTGTAAATGTTTGCACAAATTTACGCAATAGCGTAATTTTGTGTTAGTTTAAATATTATTTATTAAAAATATTGTATTCTCCCTCTGTTTTTCCTCTATTATGTTTTTCCTCTATTATTTCCACTTGACAAGCATTCGTAATATGATACGATCTGTATCGCAATGCAAACTAAACCATCAGTTTCCAATAAAAGCACCAAACAAGAAATTTTTGACGCTTATCAGGCATTGCTTTCCCAACAAACAGAGCTGCCTTCTGCTACATTGCCCAAAAAACTTACAGCTATCAATAACCAACTAAAAAATCAACTTAGCGCGCAAATTGCAGATCTGATGCAATCCCTGGAAGAAAAACTAACCGAAGTCAGCAATCAATTTGATCAGACAACACAAGTGTTGGAACAACTCAATGAACTTCACGTTAAGCAAACTCAAACTCTGACACAAGAAAAAATCGAAACTCAAAAAACCCAGAAACGCGAAGAAGAAGAATATAAATATGAATTTGAAAAACTTAAAAAACGCCAAACAGAAGAACTTACCGAACAAAAACAAAAAGCAGAGGCAGAAATTGCCGTCAAAAAGGCTGATTTAAAGCTTCAAGAAGATGAGCTCAAAGAGTTGCGCCAAAAGGTATCTACTTTTGAAACCGAACTCAACAAAGCAATCAAAGAAGCAATTGCCAAAACAACCGACGAACTGACGCGCGAATACGATCACCAAAAAGCTTTAGCCCAGCAACAATCTCAAGCCACCACCCAACTTTTGCAACAAAAGATTGATTCGCTGGAAAGTGCGATCAAAAACTTTCAAGCAGAAATTTTGCATCTGCAAACATCTCTCAAAGAAGCCAATCAGCAACTCACTCGCATTGCGGAACGGGCAGTTGAGAAAGGCCCGCTCATTTCACCTCAATCTGGAAAAGAATAAGAGTTCTAAGCTCTGGTGATGACGCAAAAAAAGTCTTGTTATGATTTAAAAGATATCAACCGCTGTAACACTATGTGTATCCAAAAATTCTGCTAATTTTTTCCCAAACCGCACATCCCCATCAACAAACTCGGGCCAACGGTGGAAATTACGAGTTGGCAGTGGGCAGTCAGCAGTCGGAAAACTGGCGAACTTCTGCAAACTGCATCCGCCAAAGGCGGATCGGCCTTTGGCCGAAACTGTGAACTGCCAACTATCTATCTCCTCTTCTGGCCGCAAATCCTGGAGTTCCTAGGCTTTGGCTTCTTCAGCCTACCCTTGGTGTGGTTACTTAGAAAATAATCAACTCAAACTCTATAGGATCGCATTTAGTCACGAGAAAATCCTCCTGAAATGATATTCATTCTGTCAATCTAGTTCCGCTCGAATTTTTCTACATGAATGCTAGAAAAAGTGCTAGGCGTAACAGTAACTGAAATGTCATTTCAGACTCCCAAAGCCGTCTAATTTTGGGCTTTTTGCTAAGAGCTTATACCGTTAAGCTGGACAGTCTTTTCAAGAGGATTCTCTCGTGAGTCAACGAATGGCTTTCAGGAGGAAATTAAGTGAATGAAATCGGTAATTTGACTTTGTTGAGAGAGAGGTAAACTACTCACCAATATGAATATGCTTGTCAGACCTGTGTTTATAATTATCTCTGAAAAATCATATAAAAAAAATTCTGCTCTTTATGACGGCGTTTCTACATATATAAAGCCTCATCTCACAGAAAACTTACTTAAACCTCCGGATGTGGTTCAGTCAGAGTTAAATCAATTACTAAGTCCCCATGGACTAAGAACTGGTGGACCCTACGGTAAACCAAAGTTGGTTGATTCTCCATCTGAAAAGGGGTATCAATACAGATTGGACAATCGTACAAACTGAAGATCCTAAACAAGTAGAGGGATATTTTACGATTTTTGCAACTGGCCAAAAATCACAACATCCAGAAAGTGGACGAAGACGAAGGCTTTAAAAGCCCTTCATTTAAACGAACATTAAACCGAGTAATGAAAGGAGCAATATAAATGGTAGAAAATCAACTTGATCTGGGAAAATGTGCTGACGCTATTAATAATGGAATGGGAATGGCGGATGGAATTTTTTCTTTACTAACTGACAGAGGAACAAAGGTTATTGCACGCAAACCAAACGGAGAACCTATTTATAGGATGGGCGGCGGTTGTGGCACACTTGTGTTAAGTGAGACAGACGCACGCGCGGGTTTTATACTTTCTGAATCAATTCCTATTCACGACACAGACGGAAAAAACCCACGCATAAATTATCCAAAAAGTTCTACGTTACATACCGGCGCTAAAAGGTATATTAGCGTAGTTGAATGGTTCGAAGAAGGTGATGAAGTTAGTCCCGGAGTTGTCCATGACCATTTGGGTCCTATTATTGTTGAAACTCCAAAAGGAACTGAAGTTCGTGCGCGAAAAACCGCTTAGAAAATACTTAAAACCAAACACTCTAGTGTGACAACGCCAGCTTTACATTATTTTTGGATTTAATAAAATTCGTCAACCTCGGAAGTTGATTACCTGCCTGCCGGCAGGCAGGGCTTTGCTTGCCTTGGGTATTTTGAATTAAATAAGAGTTAAGAAACGTGTCTTCCTTGGGGATGAATTGACTCAAGATCCTCTAAACGCTCGCCAATTTCTTCATGTTGACCGTCGTGCGCTATTTGCTCTTCATGTCTTTTGTCCAATCTTGCAATAGCTGCATCTAACTTGGTGAGAGTTTCATTTCTGTATTTAGCAAATGACTCTTCAAACTTTTCATTAATTTTTTCGTCTATCTTATTAATCAATTTCTGTTCCAACTGGTTAAATTTTACTTCTTGCCTTTTTTCAAAACCTCTCATCTCTTCTCGCACCACACCCCGTACAATGTTCACAAATGCATTTCCTTTTGGCGTGTTTTTATTTTGCATACTTTTACTTTAATACATTTGGGTATTACAGACAATATATCACTTTGTGATATATCACTTTGTAATGATTCGTTTTTCAGTTTGTCATCCTCGCGAAAGCGAGGATCTGGATCCCCGATCAGGTCGGGGATGACTGTTTGCCGGGTAAAACTCACCCCAACCCATGTTCGATCTTGAGGCGTAGGATTTTGCCTTCGATGTCTTTGGGTTTGGTGCCAAAGACTCTCAAAATTTTATCCGTGATTGAAAGCGCGGCTTCAAATTCGGGCTGGACGATAGCAGTGACTCCCAAATTTTTCAAATGTTTTTGGTGTTCTTCATGGTGCGACCGGCAATAAATCAAAATGTCCTGATTGAGTTTCAAACTATTGGCTATCACCTGCTGTTGGGTATGCAGATCGGGAATGGCAATCACCACCGCGCGCGCTTTATCTACTTGAGCATAGTCCAAGATGTCGATATCTGCCGGATCCCCGTAGACGACTTCAATACCGGATTGATGCAACTCTTGTGAGGTATGATGGTTGTATTCAATTACTACAAAAGGGATTTGGGCCATCTGAAGGGCTAGTCCAATATACCTCCCCACCCGTCCATATCCACAAAGCACCACATGATTTTGATATGGTAAATCCGTATCCGGACGATTGGCTAGTTCTGAAGGAAATAACAGAAGATACACCGGTTTTAAAACATGTTTATAGCGCTCACGCAACCGTCTGTAAAAAACGGGTGCGGCCAAAAAAAGCGGCGGCATCATAAGTATTGAAAGCAAAGCTACCGCTAAAATCAAGCCGTATGTATTTTGCGAGATGACATTTGTTTTTACCCCAACATTTGCCAAAATAAAAGCAAACTCACCTACTTCAATCAAACCCACACCCACAATAAATGTAGTTTTGGGATGATACCCCAAATACGCCGTCAAAAAAAAGACGACGCAAAATTTGATGAGCAACACTGATAAAGTCAGAACCAAAATCAACCCCAAGTTGGCAAACAAAAATCCGGGTGGCAAAAGAAAACCCAAGGTCGCAAAAAATAGCAACGAAAAGATATCTCGCAAGGGACGGATCTCGCTAAACACCGCTTGTTGTTGGGCTGATTCGGAAATAAGGAGTCCAGCTAAAAAAGCTCCAAGAGCTGCTGTTAACCCCAAAAATTGAGTAAACAAAGCTCCGGCAATAGCTACGGTGAAGACGCCTACCAAAAGTAATTCCCGATTATTTAGAGCGGCGATTCGATTCACAAGAACCGGAATGATTTTCTTACCAAAAACCAAAAATCCGGTTAGGAAAAGAGCAATGAGACTCAGTTGTTGAAACAAGGCAGTAAACGAAGTCGCCAGACTTTCACCCTGAAGGAAGGCTTTGCCCAATAAAGGCAGTAATATAAGTAATGGCAACACCGCCAAATCCTGGACTACCAACCAAGTCACCATAATTTCCCCCGGCAGCGAATCAATTTCTCCCCTGTCGCCCAATAATTTCACCACAATTGCCGTTGATGAAAGGGAAAAGGCCGCAGACATAAATAACGCCTGGAAAAAATCAATATTTAGTAAGAGCATGACCAAAGTCTGGATCCAAATAGTCAAAATGATTTGAACGACTGCACCAATCAAAGCTACTTTGAGCATCCGACCCATGCGACTAAAGGAAAACTCGAGCCCCAATGTAAAAAGCAGAAGCACTATTCCCAGTTCAGCCAAAAACCCGACCGCTTCATGACCGGTAGAATTACCGAAGAAAAATCCCAACACAGTTCCCGCAAGTAAATACCCAACAACTGGAGGCTGTTTAATCAGTTTAAATAAAGATCCACCGACAAATGCCGAAAGTAAAATGGCAAGCAAATATAAAAGGACAGTCATGGGCATGTATCCAGTCAGAATTATGAATAATGAATTAATTTATTATTGAGGATACAAGGGTCGAATGCAAGATAGAAGAGTTCAGGATGATGAGATTTGGCGTAATACATTTTCCAACTCTGGTGGAAGAAGCGCTTCAACTTTAATCATTTTTCCGCTTTCCGGATGCGGAAATTCAATCTTTGCTGCGTGCAAAAAAACCCGCGGACACCATCGTCTATCATCTCGCTGCTGTTTGCGTCCCCCGTAGAGATAATCCCCAACAATCGGAAAACCCAGATATTTCATATGCACACGCAACTGATGAGTGCGACCAGTTTGAGGAAACAAATGAACTAGGGTAAATACTTCCCTGTTATCGGTTTTCGGTGGTCGGTTTTCTGACTTTAGTTTAGCTGTTTTCTGTTGATCTGTTTCACTGGAACTGAAAGACTGATTACCTGACAAACTTCTATCCGATAACCGAAAACTGAGAACAGATAACTGAGATTTTGCAATTTCATAATATTCAACTACCTCATACTTCGTCACCGCTTCTTTTCCTCCTGGGACAACGCCAAACTGTTCCCGATTCCAAGGCAAGCGACCAACCGGGGCATTGATTTCTCCAGATTTCGGAACCAACTTTCCATGAATCAGAGCAATATAAGTTTTGTGTACTTTGCGTTCTTTGAAAAATGATTGCAACTTGAAAAATGCCTCCGGGTTTTTGGCGATGATTAAGCAACCAGAAGTTTCTTTATCAAGTCGGTGGACTATGCCTGCACGATCTATGAAAGTATCACGGGTATCAAAAGTATCATAAGTACCACGAGCTTGCATCTCTAAATTTCCCAAGATATTTATGTTACCTGTGGTACTTTTTTCTCGTGCTACTTGTGATACTTGTCCTTCTCGTGATACTCCAATATGTTCCGCCGCCCAATCCTGCACCGTCGGCTCTTTTACTGTTTGAGCACGGTTAACCACCACCCCATAAGGCTTATTAATCACTAATAAAAATTGATCTTCGTAAAGAATGGGAAAAGTTGGCAAAATAAGATTGACCTAATTGACCTAATTGACTTGATTTAAACTTTTATTCCGTGTCTTCCTCGGACTTGATCCGAGGATCTATTGGAATAGATTCCCGCTTTTCCGCCAAAGGCGGATCAGCCTTTGGTTGACGCGGGAATGACGAAGTAAAAGATATTTAACTAGGTCAATTAGAAATTAGAGCAATTAGAAATTTTTATTATCTTCTCTTCTCTGCTCCGCAGGTGACACAAAGTGTAGCCGTAGGAATGGCTGCCAGCCGATCAGTGTCGATCATTTGTTTGCAGTTGGTACAATAACCGTACTTGCCGTTCTTGATCCGGGTGAGTGCTGCCTCAATCTGAGTTAGTTTCAATTTGAGTTCTTCGAGCATCGCCTCTACCCGATCGTGGTTAAATTCTTCTTTGGCTTCGGTATCCGAAGCCGCATTGTCAGACAAACGGTCAACATCAGCAAACGGATCCTGGGCAGCCAGTTCGGTGATTTGTTCTTGCACCCGTTTTTTTTCTGCTAACAAATGGGTTTCGATTTCAACTAAAATTGCTTTAGGAAATTTCAGCATAATATTTTAAGTTGGTTTTTTAAATTTACTGATTAGGTTCACTCCTGTTTGTTTGACAGTTGTCGCACCGCCGATTAAAACGTAAATCGGTCCCCACGGACCAACTAACAAAATCGTTGCCAAGATATAATCTAGAGAAATACCCCCCAAGTATAAAAGATCAGCCCGGACAAATGCAAGCAGAAGTTGTACTACTCCCAAACCCGAGACAGTGACCCAACTCCAAACTCCGCGCGACCAATTGACTTTGGCTGATAATTTGCGTCCCAACTCTATCCCCAACCATAACAGTAAGGTCAAACCCATCCCGTATAAACCCACCGGATGATGCTTGCCAGTGAGACCAACTGCCGGCAGTCCTGTCACCCAATTGGTCTCTTTACCCACTGCACTTCCATCCAAAAACGTCCCCAACGAAACAAAAAACATCACGGGTATGAGCCCTTGGCTATAAGCCGCAAACATCACCATCAGGGGCAATTTTTGTTTCAAGGTATAGAGAATCAAGGTCAAACTGCTGAAAATTAAAGCTCCCCACATCGAGAGTCCGGCATATTTCCAGGGTAAAAAGATCCGCAGCCAGTTCGGTGCAAACAAAGACCAATGGGTTAACCCAAATACCAATCTGGCTCCAATCAAACCGGCTATTGTCACGACTACCAAATTGTCAAAAATTTTGTCATCGACCAAACCGCGGTTACGAGCCTCTCGCCAGACATTAAAAGCTCCGACGATAAAAGCCAGAGCTAGACTGACACCAAATGCAGACAGATGGAATTGTCCGATGGATATTATTGTCGGCCACATAATTTATTCCTTTTTATTATATACCTTAAATCACTAAGATGAATTGATTGTATAATGTTCCCGCCAACGACTAAACATGCCACTCGTGTAAAAACTAAACATAAGTAAAAATACTCCCAAAAGAAAAATGATTTTACCTACTCCAAATAAATCAGCTAAGAGTCCACTCACCACCACCGGTAAAATCGCCACTCCGGCGATAAGCGATTGTAAAATACCGTAAACTTTGCCTCGAACTTCATCGGTGGTCTGTTGTTGTAATACCGTGTTGCAGGAAACATCGATTAAACTGTTGGCAAAGCCCAACAAAAAGAAACTCCCGATGGAGATCGGCAACAGTCCTGTTTCCAAACTCGTGCGGAAAATATTTTCGACCACCGTCTCAAAAGTGTTATAACGACTTAGTCTGACCATCACTGCCAGAAAAATCAGTAGCCCGCCAGACACATACAATCCAAAGTTGATCAACCGCCGTTTTCTAAATTTACTTCCCCACGAACCAACCACCAAGGCGCCAACAATCATCCCCAAAGCTGCCGGGCCTAAGATGATGAGTGAGGCATCAGTCAACTCGAGCCGCAATATCCGGTCCACAAATCCCGGCCCTAAGGTGATAAAGATCGCAATCACCGCCTGGGCTAGAGTCAAAAGCAGAATCGCCCTCCCCACCGGAACTACATCTCGGACAAATTTGAGGCCAGCCAGTAAATCCTGCCACGCCTTAGCCAATTTTATTTTTGGTTTATCCACAACTATTGGAGTTGGTGTTGACGGCACGAATACTAAAAACCCGGTCGATAGCAAAAAGAGCAAAGTCAATAAAATCAAAATGTTGGCTTCACCCAAATAAGCCAGCAGTGGTCCACCCAAAGCAAAACCGCCGATGATGGCGCTGTAAAATGTCAATGTAAACAATGAATTGGCTGATAAAAGTAATTTGCTGTCGATGAATTGGGGAATCAAAGAGGCTTCAGCCGGCACAAAAAACTGGCTGACGACGGAAACTGCGGCAATTGTCGCATAAACGATAAATAAATTGCTCCGCAGAAAAAATAGCCCCAATAATAAAATTGCCCTGATAACTGTCGTCGCAATCAAAGTTTGGCGTTTGTTAAATAGATCGACATAAACTCCGGAAACAATGCCAAAAACCGCCGCCGGAATCCCGACAGTTAAGTATAAAATCGAAACGGCTGTATTTGAACGCGTCTGGCTGTAGATCAAAACCGCAAGCACAAACGTCAGCATGTTAAAGGCAATTTGAGAGATGATTTGCGCCAACCACAGGTTGCGAAAAGGTGCAACCTTTAGGACTTGTAAAATCAACGATGTGGAATCAGGTTTACGCGTATCCATCTTTAGTTCTTTTCGAGTTTATCAACACCGGAGATGACTTGTATCTTTTATAACATATCGCTATCATATGAAGATATCGGACTTTTTACAAGTTTAAATTTTGTTTATGACATCTATCTCCCATGCTTTGATCGGCGCAGCCATTGCTGCCAAAATCACTGATCCAGTCACTGCCGGCACGTTGGCCTTCATCACCCATTTTGTTTGTGATGCTATTCCGCACTGGGATTGGGGCACCAACTGGCGCAAGCGTCCCCGCGCTGTTACTGGCACTTTAGCCGTGAGTGAAACTTTGATTGCCTTGTTTGGAACTTATTTCATCTTCAACTCTCTTGTCCCCAGTTCTTCCACTTTGACGATCACGGTTTTGCTGTCTCTTTTACCTGATTGGCTTGAGGCACCGTACTATTTACTTCTACCTCACCCGCCGAAGTTTTTTTATTATATGTATAGATTTCAGTCTTTTGTCCACGAACGTTTACAGGCTCCTTGGGGTATTTTGACGCAAACTGCGGTCGTGATGGCATTTTTATATGTCGGTTTCCGAACTTAAAGTTTCTGGAGCAAAGCCAAAAGCGTCATCACTCCAAAACCTGTTGCCCCTTTGGGAGTAAGTGGTCCATCTTTTTCCGCAAATGCCGGGCCGGCTATATCCAAATGCGCCCAGGGTACAAGGCCAACAAATTCTTCCAAAAACAACGCGGCCGTGATAGCTCCACCGTAACGGTTTTTGGCAATGTTTCTAAGATCTGCTATATCACTTTTGATCAGCTCTCGATAATCCTTCTCCAGTGGCAGGTCCCAGATTTTTTCTCCTGTTTCCCAACTTGCGGTCAGTAATTGTTTTTTAAGTTCTTCGTTATTGGTAAATAGTCCGGCGATGTCTTCTCCCAAAGCTACCATGCAGGCGCCGGTCAAGGTCGCTAGATCAATCATCAAATCCGGTTTTTCCAGGACACCGTAGGCTAACACGTCAGCCAATGTCAATCTACCTTCAGCGTCAGTATTCAAAATTTCTATTGATTTGCCGTTTAGGGCTATCACCACATCCCCGGGTTTGCTCGCCTTTGATCCCGGCATATTTTCGGTCGCAGCGATCAAACCAATGACGGTAACTTTGGGTTTTAACGAAGGTAACACTTTAAACACGCCCAAAACTGCCGCTGCCCCGGCCATGTCCATCTTCATCGTCTCCATGTTTTTGGCATCTTTTAAGGATAATCCACCGGTATCAAAAGTGATGGCTTTACCGGCTAAAACCACCTTTTTCTTACCCCCTTTGTAAGTCAACTTAATAAACTTTGGCGCTTCGGCCGAGCCACGAGCCACCGCCAGATACGCATTCATTCCCAGTTTTTTTGCCTCACTCGCGTCCAAAACTTCAACTGTGATCTCTCCATGCTTACCCAAGTTCCTGGCCACATTTGCCAGATATGTCGGAGTAGTCACAGTCGGTGATTCATTCACCAAATCCCGCGCAAAACAGGTGGCACCTACCATCAATTCCGCCACTTTAACTCCGTTAACTGCATGCTGAATTCTAGCCGGATTAACTAACAGCCAAACTTCGATCTCCGCTCTTGGTTTAGTCTTATCCTCACTTTTATATTTATTAAATTTGTAGGCACCCAAAGCCAAGCCTTCAACTACCACTTGCGCCTCCTGTTCAGGTGCGATTTTGGCAAGTAACGGCAAACTCAAATCGAGAGCTACAGTCTGTTTATGGGAATTCTTAAGGTACCGCGCCAAATGACCGGCAGCCTGGCGAAGCTTCGCCGGATCAAGTTTTTCGCTTTCTCCCACCCCCACCAAAACTACGGATTTAGCCGGAAGCTGGCCAAAAGTAGGATAAGCAATCAATTTACCCAGTTTGGCCTCAAATTTATCCAGTTCCAAGTCTTTTTTTAGATTCCCGCTATAGGACTTATCAAGCAGCGCGATTTCGCTTACCCATCTATCAGAGGACACGAACATAACCAGCGCATCAGCCTCAACTTTGTTCCATTTGACAGATTTGACTTTAAATTTCATAAACTGGATTATACATGAGGCTCACCTTCCTTTGCAAGGCAAGAGGTGCTAAAATGAAGCTCCACACTCGCTTCAAGCCGGGGTGGTGGAATGGCAGACACGCAGGTCTCAAAAACCTGTGAGTATAACAACTCATGAGAGTTCGACTCTCTCCCTCGGCACTTAGGTTTAGTAAACAGTATAAAAACAGAGTTTATTTGTGTATTTTTATGTCTCCTCCACCAGATTTTGAACAGCGGCTAGGTAATTTATATCAGACGTGGGAAAACAAACGTAACAGTTCACACTTCCGCTATTATTTTGTCATTGCGAGCGTAGCGAAGCAATCTCATGAGATCGCCACGGCTACTTCGTAGCCTCGCGATGACGATTTTCTATCGGAAATCTGAACAATTACAAACAAACAACTTCCAGAAATAGATGCTCGGGGAAACAGAATTAACCGCTTCTTTGTATATTGCCTCTTGTAGCCTTACAAAGAGGGGAAGATTTTGAGTCAGTACATCGAAGTTTTCTTTTTTATCAACCTGACGTGGCCATGGAAGTAAATACAACTTTTGCTTGGATGAAAGAACAGTTAGGAATAACTGATGAGAAAAAGTAGTAGGAGCAAGATATTATTGGGCTGTGCCTTCCCGTTTCCTCTCCATGGCGTAAAATTTGATCCGGTCCCCGCGGAACATAAAGTCAATCTCACCTAAAGGCCCATTTCGGTGTTTGGCTATCAGAAGTTTTGTCAGCATATTCGGACTCCATTTTTCTCCCTCTTCCCTATCCTCGCGGTAAAGAAACATCACTACGTCCGCATCCTGTTCGATCGCGCCTGATTCGCGCAGATCCGCTAGTTGTGGGACTCTAGTCCCGCGCGCCTCAACCGCCCGCGATAGTTGGGAAATGGCCAACACCGGCACCCGTAGTTCCCTAGCAATATTTTTCAGATTTTGCGACACATATGATACTTCTTGGACGCGGCCCTCGAATTTTTTCCCGGCGTCTACTAGTTGCAAATAGTCCACCATGATCAGCTTGATCCCATTTTCGATCTGGATCCGACGGGCTTTGGTCCGCATTTCCATGATTGAAAGACCCGGCGTATCATCTATATATAGCGGCGCTTCAGCTAGTTGTCCCATCGCTTCGGACAACTTGGTAAAATCTTCATCTGCCAGTTTGCCGGTTTTTAATCTCCAGGCATCGATATCAGCCTGGGCGACCAATAACCGATCCACGAGTTCTTCCTTGCTCATTTCCAAAGAAAATATGGCAACTGGAATTTTGGCCACCGTCGACAGATATTGGGCGATGTTTAGAGCGAAAGCGGTTTTCCCCTGTCCGGGACGCGCTGCTAAAATAAGTAAGTTTGACTCCTGAAATCCGGCCAGTTTATTGTCCAGATCTGTGAAACCCGAAGGCACACCGCGTAACCCGCCAGCGCGTTTATGAAGTTCATCCAACCGGTCAAATGATCCGGCTAAAATGTCTTTGACCACGATGAAATCCCGACGCGTATGCAGTTCGGAGATAGCAAAAATTTCCTGTTCGGCCGTATCCAAAATTTCTCTGGTTTCGCCGCTTTCCCGAAAGGCGGCTTCGGTGATTTTGGCCGAGGCGGTGATCAGTTGGCGTTTGACGTAGTGGTCCATGATGATCCGACCGTATTTAGCTGCATGTGCACTCGTAGGGACTACATTTAATAATTCGGAAAGGTATGAAGTGCCACCGGCTTCTTTGAGTTTCCCCAGTTTTTTAAGTTCCGCAGTGACCGTGACCAAATCCACCGGCTCGTGTTTTTCAAATAGAGCCAACATCGCTGAAAATATGAGGCCATGGGCTTCTTTGTAAAAATAAGCCGTTCGCATAAATTCGGTGACGTCTATCAAAGCGTCTTTATCCAGAAGAATTGCACCCAGCAGGGATTGCTCGGCCGTCAGGTCGTGTGGAGGAACGCGCGGATTGTTAACCATAATTATCCAATTCTCAAATTATCCAATAAATACTAATTATCCAATTTACTTTATTGAGTTTTTTATAATAGTGCTGACAATTTTTATCAATTCCTCGCTCTCTTGCAATAATGGTTGCAAGCGAGGTTTAAGTACTATATATACTTCTGCAATAATTCGCAACCAATATTTAGTTTCTTTTAATTCTTTACGAACAACCGTATAGCAATGAATAAAATCTTTTTTAGAAGAAACTCCATCTGCCTCATTATCATTTGCGCCTATTGAAGTCAACGCTCTTACGTATTGATCAGTAATAATTTTCGCTTCGATTGTTTTTGGAATAAAGCGGGGCACTTTAAGGCCACGAACAACAAAATTAAAAATTCGATCATGAATTTCATATTGAGTAGTAACCATATATTTATTATATCTTATTGGATAATTTGAAAATTGGAAATTGGAGAATTGGATAATTGTTGTTTTATTCCAAAACAACTACCTGCGTCTCTTGAGGCAGTGTATCTTTGGTGACTTTAAGCTTGGGCTGGGGTACGATGCCTTCTTTACCCATTTCTTTCAGAAAGTTGCTAACCGGAGCTAGTTCTGCAAATGCCTGTGGATTAAGTCCGGCTCTTTGATAATGCATCGGGATGATGATCGACGGCTCCAACTGAGTCGCCACCTCTGCCGCAGTTTGGGCATCAATGGTATAAATCCCACCCACCGGAATAAACAACACATCAACTCCTGAGAGAATCTCAGTCTGCCCCTCGGTCAATTTGTGCCCCAAATCTCCCAGATGCACTAGTGATATACCTTCCATTTCTATTTTGTAGATCGTGTTTTTGCCGCGCTCGGCACCATTTTTCCCATCGTGGAACGCTTCAACCCCCACCACCTCAACTCCTTTGGCTTCATACTCTCCTGGACCAGAGAACGTGACCGGCTGTCCGCCGCTATCCGATGCAGAAATCATTTGACTAAAGTCGTGATCGTGATGATGATGCGAAATGGTGATGATGTCAGCTAACGTTTTGGGGAACTTTAATCCGACCATCTGCGGATCAAACGGATCCGTCACCAATGTCGCCAATTTTCCGCGGAGTTTAAATGCAGCATGACCTAAGGGAAAGATTTCCATGGAAGATAAGTTTACACGAGTTTCGTAGTCTTGACAAGATGTCACTCCCCTTCTACAATGAGGCCGCCTTACACTATGAACAAAGACACACTAGTGGCTACAGTCATTGGGTTTGGTTTGGGTTTGGTCGCAGCTATTGCACTCTGGGTGGTGCCGCGCATCTTACCCAAAATCACTACTCCCCAACCTGCTAAACAAATCGTTAGCGCGAGTCCCACTACTTTGGGTAATGAAACTACTTCTTTTGAAATCACTTCAGTTCGCGATGGCCAAATAGTCAAAGATAAAACTGTCAAACTTGAAGGCAAGGCTCTCGGAGCCCAATTTGTAGTCATCACCACACCGACAGACAACCAAGTCGCGACCCCAAGTAGCGATGGCAGTTTTAATATCAGTCTCACCCTTAATGAAGGTGGCAATGGTATTTCAGTGACGAGTTTCAAAACCGAGAGTCGTGAAACCCAAGACTTATTTGTCTATTATTTTACCGAGGGAATTTAAAATTATGTTACCTGCTCCAAAACGTACTTTTGTGAAACAAATCTTTTTATTTACACTGGTCGCCGGATTCTTACTTGTGGCCACCCTAGCTCTGGCTCAAGAAACCAGTCCGGCAAATCCAGCTAGTCCATCGGCTACAATTGACACCGACAAAGTCAAAGCACTGAAGGATAAATTGGCCACCAAAGTCGCAGAGCTTAGAGAAAACCAAACCCGGGGTTTTTTTGGCGAAATATCAAATATCGCCAAAACCAGTTTTACCTTGGTCACGAACCTCGGTGAAGTCAAAGTCCGCTTCAGTGAAGATTCCCTTATTTTTGAACTGGGAGACAAACGGACCGAAGCCGAAACCAAAGATCTAAAAAACACTTTATCTGCTGCTGTCTTGGGACTTTTTGATGCTGATGCCAGCCAACTCACTGCCAAAGTCATATTTTTGCAGTCCCACGCCAAACATTTTAGCGGTACCCTAACTGATGTTGATAAGGTCAACGGAGTGATTTCGGTCAAAGGGACCAAAGACGAAATATTGAATTTTGATTACGAAAAAACTACTAAAGCCGGCGAATATCAACCGGATGCCAAAGAGGTAGTTGCCAAAAGCGGCCTTTCCCGTTTTAAGATCAATGACTACGTCGATATTTGGGCACTACCTTCAGAGGACGACCAGCAAAAATATAAAATTGTAAAAATCCTGCGTATCTCCAAAGATGTCTTAAACCCATCCACGGAAGAAGCCTCACCTTCGGCAACTCCAAAAACTTAGTCCAAAAGCTTCAACTCAACAGTAAAACATTGCTGCATTGTTGTTGCAGGACTTACGTAGTACGTCATTGCGAGGAGGGATGTACCAGACGGTACGTCCCGACGCGGCAATCTAATATTCTTGAGATTGTTTGGCGAAGCCAGATCCTGCTTCGCAGGACTTCGCTTCACTCCTGCCTGCCGGCAGGCAGGTCGTTTAGCTCACAATGACAATCTAACAACAAATTATTGCGTAACTCATGTTGTTGATTATTTAAATATATCTAAAATTATTAGCCATATAGCAATAAAACAGTTTAACAATTATAATTCTCTCATGCTCCAATCTTTAGACGCCTTACTCGTGACTGATCCCACCAATATTTATTACCTCACCGGCTTTATGGGTCTGGCTCCCGATGAGCGCGAAGCCTATGTTTTGGTGACTCAAGATAAACTTTATCTGTTTACCAATCCCTTGTATCGGGAACAAGCGGAGAAAATTATCCAATTACCAAATAATCAAATAAATACCAATAATCCAATACCAAAAGAATACATTGAAATTTCGCGGGAGAATCCGCTGGCAATACAAATAAAGAAAGTTCTCGATGCGCTTTCGCTTACTCGAACAATAAAAGTCGGTTTTGAGGAAAATAACCTTACTGTCGCCGAAATGCATGCTCTGAAAAAAGACTTAGACGGTTTTAACCTCGTTCCGACTCGGAACCGGATTGAGGAACTGCGCAAATTCAAACGACCGGATGAAATTGCTCAAATTAAATCAGCTTGTAAACTGACCGATAACTGTTTTGATTTTATTTTAACCAAACTTATTCCGGGTGTGACCGAAACTGAAATTGCTTGGGAAATTGAATCGTATTTTAAAAAAAGAGGTGCTGAAAATGCTTTCCCACCCATTGTTGCCTTTGGTAAAAATTCCTCTCAACCTCACTATTCCTCATCTATACGCTATACGCTAGACGCTAAACGCTCTCTTGTGCTTCTCGACTTTGGCGCCCGCGTCAATGGTTACTGCGCTGACATGACGCGCATGCTATTTATGGGTCTTCCTAAAACAGAATGGAAAAAAGCCTATCAAGCTCTTAAGCTCGCCCAACAAAAAGCCTTGAGCTATTTAGCTCAGTCTTTTCAATATATTGATATATTAAAAAATCAACGTCGTAAAATATCCGGTGCTGAATTAGATCAATTGGTTAGAAAAGAGTTGGCAAAATTTGGATATCCTCCCTACCCTCACTCTCTCGGTCATGCTGTAGGACTGGCTATTCATGAAGCACCGCGTTTGTCAATCAGGCGTGATGAAGAACTGAAACCCGGGATGATTTTTTCCGTCGAACCGGGCATTTATGTCCCCGGCCAATTCGGCATGCGGATCGAAGATCTGGTACTTCTTACCGAAAATGGAATTGAAGTGCTCAGTAAATCAACAAAGGAAATGATGATCTTATGAACAAAAATTTCGTCATTCTGGCTTGTCCAGAATCAACGAAATTTTTTCTATGAAGCAAGGATTTGTTTATATCATGGCGAACAAAAGACCTACTCTGTATACCGGAGTGACGAGTAATTTAGTACAACGGATTTTTCAGCATAAAAATGATTTGGTAAAAGGTTTTACATCAAAATATAAACTACATAAGTTAGTTTATTACGAAGCGTTGGAAACGATTGAGTCTGCTATTATTCGCGAGAAACAAATTAAAGACATGGATAGATACGAAAAATTAGAAATGATTAAAAAAGTAAACTCTAATTTCAAAGACTTATACGGAGAATTGTTAAAATAGATTCTGGACGCACGAACTTTGTTCGTTTGCCAGAATGACGATAGTACTATTTATGACTAACGCTATTGAATGGATCATTTTAATTACCGATAACTACCTTAAATCCAAATCTTTTTATAAAGATGTTCTCAGATTAACTGTAGTTAGGGAAATTGACGACGAAGAATTTGTGCAGTTTAAACTGAATAATTGTTTTTTAGCTCTTTATGGCAGAACTCAAACCGAAAAATTATTAGGCCAAAAATATTTAAACAAGGCAGGTGGCGCTATCTACACTTGGGCCGAATCGGAAAATGTTGATAAATTGTACGAAGAATTAAAAGGTAAAGGTGTGACTTTTATTAAACCTCCACAAACCCAACCTTGGGGTCAAAGGACCGCTTACTTCACCGACCCAGATGGAACTATCTGGGAAATCCAACAGTGGGTGAAGAAATAAAATTTCCTCGTTGACAAAAGCACTTGATTCAATTCATGATAGTTGTATGGAGACTTCCACTCCTGTCAGTTTACCACCAATCAAAACGCTTTTGAGCGAGACGTGGCAGACGTTTACCAAAAGTATTCTTTCTCTCTTTTTGCTTTCGATTTTGTGGGTGTGTGTAGGTGGCATGACCTCATTTTTACTCATTTTCCTGCCTCTTCTTGGACTCGGCTTTTTTTCAACTCTCAAACCCCAAATCGCATCTGAACTATTAAAAAATTTAGCCGCGTTACCTAGCCAATATTGGATCATATCCATAGGTGTATTTTTGATCTTTATTGTGTTGATAACATTTCTTGGCATGGCTATCCAAATCGCTCAACTCAAAGTACTGGACGATCCCACAAATAAAAAATCTCTGTGGGCGATTTTGAAAGAAAGTTTCGGGCAAGTGATCCCTTTGTATTTGATGCAACTAGTAAGTGGCTTGTTGATTGGCGGCGGGTCACTTTTGCTTTTTATCCCCGGACTCGTCTTTGGATTTTTATTTGCGTTTACCGCTCCGGTTCTGATTTTTGAAAAAACAAAAATATTGGATGGACTACGCCGGTCAGTAGCGTTAGTAAGTAGTCATTTTGGCGAAATCCTCGTCCGGTTTCTCCTGGTTTTTATTGCCTACATACTCGTGGTTATTTTTATCCCTAATTTGATTATAAAACTTGATGAACAGACTGGTTTGATTTTGATCTTTGTCAGGATGTTGCTCAATGTTTTGGCCGGTTGGTTTTGGCTCGCGTTTACGATCACTCTTTATAAACAAGTAAAGCAAGCTACACCCATTGATAAAAAAGGTTCTCTGCTTTGGATCTTACTTGTTTCCATCCTGGGCTGGGTGGCATCTGGACTCCTGATCTTTTTACTTATACGTACGATTTCCTCACCTAAAGTACTGGAAAGTCTTAATAAATTGAGACAAAAAAATACGACCCGGGAACTACCAAATGTCACGTATGCACCCACCAGTTGCGAACTGAAATTGCCGGTGCCGCAAACTACCGATACCCAAGGCGCTGTGACACGTAAATGGCTATTTGAAGAAAAGACGGTGGGCAATACCAGCTTTTTCATTTTGGATAATGATGTGTTTCCGGTCAAATTTGTCCAGGGTATCTTTTTGGGCTACAAGGACATAAGTCAGCGCCTGAGCGGTAATACGTTTTCAGTGGCATTCCCTGGACTCAATATATATTGTGTAGACAATACGCGCAATTTCACTTTGGACGAATACGCAAATCTTGCCAAAACCAATAAAAACTTTATAGTGACAGCTGACGATAAAGTGCGCTGGGGTGATCTAATTGTGATTCCTATCCAAGCAGAAGGAACTGACCCAGTAAGTAATACAAAAATCCGCGACCTGGCATATTTGGGAGTGAGTGAAACAGGTAAAAAACTCTATTACATCCGCATTTGGTCAGCAGGTGAAAATGACCCTCCTCAAATCCAAACTGATATTAATCTGATTATAAGTAATATCAGGTTTCGGGAAACTGATGTAAAAGGCATCTATACCCAAAATGCCGCACCAGCTTTACAATATAATTATTTCAACGAGTACCCAACTCTCGAAACTCTCAATCCGCAACCACGATAACCTACTTCGATCCTCTTATAAATTTTTCTCAACAGTGGGTGAAAAAAGAAACTAAAACTTAACAGTAAACAACTAGATCGACTATCTGAAATCATCGCTAATGCCGGAATATTACTTTTAGCATCACTGGTTATTCCCAGCTTTACTGGTACAACTCTAAGTAGTACTATGATAGCTGTAGGTTTTGTATCGGCAACTCTTTGCTTTATAATAAGTTTATATTTAGTGAGGAAAAAATGACGTTTGAGCCATTAGTCGGATTTTATATTGCAGTTGGTCTAACAGTGTTATTCCTTTTGCTCATCGCCCTCCCCACTCTTCTCGAAAAACCCAAATCAAAACGAAAAAAGCAATAAAACAATATGACACAAAATCCCTATCCCACTCAAGAAATGCAAGAATTATTTTCGGCTATTTTGAAACTCAAAAACGAAACTGAAGCCGCCAAATTTTTTCGGGATTTATTGACTCTTCCGGAACTTAGGGAATTTGCCAATAGGTGGCAGATCGTCAAACTGCTTTGCCAAAATAAATCATATCTGGAAATTTCACAAAAACTAAAAGTGTCAACCACTACTGTCTCCCGTGTCGCCCATTGGCTTAATCACGGCCTGGGTGGATACAAAACCATTGCCGAGCGAAGTAAGTTTTCTAAAAAATGAAGTCCTTTATGGAAGATTTCTATTGTAAAGAAATACTCTCTGGTAGTACTCCGGTCAAAAAAATTAGCGAAACAGACTCAATACTTGCTTTTTATCATACTAACCCTCATTGGGAACCTGTTCATATCGTAGTAATTCCTAAAAAACACATCAGTTCCTTGGTTACCCTAACCGATCAGGAAAATCACCTTTTTCTTGAGCTTATAAGAGTAGTCAAACAAATAGCAGATAAAGTCACAAAAGAACACGGAGCTTGCAGAATCATAACGAATTTAGGTAAATATCAAGACACCAAACACCTTCATTTCCATATAGCGTATGGAGCTTCAACAAGTTGAATATAATCTCGACTCTGAACTCTACCACAGGGCCATTACATAAATATTAGCCTCAAATAGTCTTGTCATCCCGACCGAAGTGGAGGGATCTTTCTCACCGGACTTTGTTATTCAAGGCTAATGTGTAAGATTCCTCGACTACGCTCGGAATGACATAGCCTCAGTTTTTACCCAATGGTCCTGAACTCTAATAAATGAACTCTAATAAAAATCCTCTTGACAACTCCATATTATCATGTTAACATACTGACATATTACCATGAAGATAAAACTAACTACTTCAATATTGTCTTCAACCACGTCCGTGGTTTCTTCTTATGTCCATCATACCTCAGCCTAAAACGTGCGCGTGGCAGAGCTGAGAATCCTTACCTCATTCATAATTCATAATTTTTAATTCTGAATTCCCAATTTCTCCCCTCTCCCATTCGTAGGTTTTATTTTCCTGCGAAGTAAAGGAGGTTCATGTATAAAGAATATCCAGCCAATAAGGAGGCTTTAAAAAATCCTGACACATCATATTCCTTTACCGTCATGCGACCGGGTGGTAATGACACCGCACTTGTTATGGGTGTCATTCGTAGTGGTGCGATGCGCAAGGAGATAAATGATGTATTATTAGGCATTTACAAAAATGTCGAACAGGTCGGCTTTGTAAATCTCGACCCCATTTCCCCGGAATTGATGATGGCCGGTGGTGAATTTTGTGGCAACGCCACCCGAAGCACTGCGTGGCTTGTGCTCGACGGACACCCAGGCGAAGTAAACATTAAAGTTTCCGGTGTCAAAGGAAAACTGAGAGCTGGGGTGACACCTAACGGAGAAGCATTCGCACAAATGCCAATCTATGCAGATACCTCAAGAATTACGAAAGACGGAGATAATCGAATCGTAGAAATGGAAGGTATTACTCAATACATCAATTTTAACACCAAAGAAATTGAAGGGCTATCCCTGGATGAAATTAAACAAAAGGCAATGGCGCTCATCCGTGCAAAAAATCTAGACCGGTTTCCAGCCGCGGGAGTCATGTACAGTAAAAAGGAAGGTTCCAACTGGCGCATTATGCCAATCGTTTATGTAAAAGAGGTTGATACCCTCTTTGCTGAAACAGCCTGCGGAAGCGGTACCACAGCGCTAGGACTTGTTCTTGCGCAACAAAAAGGAGAGTCTATCAAAGATGTCCCAATAGTACAACCAACCGATCTTCCTATTAAAGTCAGCGTTAAGTTTGATGGAATATCTTTTGGATACGCCCAAATAAGCGGACCTGTAGAGAAACTTGTAGAAGGAACACTTATCCAGAAAGAAGAATTTCCCTACGTGGTAGAACAGGTGACGCACCCAAAAGACCTTGAGAGTGCACTGGGCAAAGGGGGCCTCACGTCTTTATATAAAGACATTTTTGCTGAAGCGCCGTACTTCGAATCGTTTACCGACGCCGCGGTAAATGGATTTTTTGAAGACTATAGACGTGATGGCATTCTTTTGCTGGCAAGCAACCGAGATGGTGTTATTGGTTTCGGTGCGGCCGTGCCTCTCAAAAGCGTTCCTGACATCGCGGAAAAAATGGGCATACCGCCGGAATATCGGGGTAACCGCTGGTATATAGCGGATTTAGGGGTCAAAAGGGAATTCCGACGAAGGGATATAGGCAAAAAATTAACGACCGATACAATTCGCGGCATTCAGGCTCTGGGAGGCAAAGTTGTGGATTTACGAACGTCCGTCAACAACGTTATTGCCTTGTCGCTATACCGCCAGCTTGGTTTTATGCCCATTCCGGGGGTGACCCAAGAAGTAACAGGAGAACGTATATCGGGAGTTCCGAAAACTGATACAAGAATGTTTCTTTCAAAGAACCTATGAAAAAGTTGACAACAAGACAACTTGAAGATACGATGATCCGCTACCGAGACCTTATACATGTCCCTGTAGCGGATAGTGGTGAACCCATGACAATTATGGATCCCGCGGTCATCAAAAATGGTTACTCACCGGAAATGCCGGACATGACAAGTGTGCTCGATAACAAAATTGTTTTTCGTAAAACTGTTATTAGAATGCTCAAAGCTGCTCAAAAACGACTCCGCCGGATGAATAAAAATTACTCTTTGCATGTGACTTACGGATATCGATCCTTAGAAATCCAGACAAATATATTTCGAACCATTGCATCAAGGGTAGTAAAAAAACAGTTTTTTTCTGACCCGGTGGATTTATACGAAGAAGTACACCGATTAATCGCAGTGCCTACCGTTGCCGGACACCCTACAGGCGGAGCGGTTGACATAGTGATAATTAACTCATCTGGAACATTTATTGATTTCGGCAGCCCTTTATATGATTTCACCTCAAAGAACTGCTATGTCTTTTCGCCAAATATAACAAAACGCGCCTTAAACAATAGGCTATTACTAAGAACGTGCATGATGGCAGTTGGATTTGCACCGTTTGATGGTGAATGGTGGCATTTTTCCTACGGCGATCGGGAATGGGCTTATTATTATCAAAAATCATTAGCCTTTTATGATCAAGTGCACATCGCTCAAGTAATAAAATGTGTAAAAGACAAATAGTTTATAATAGATACCGTAGCTTTCATACTGACTATTTGTTATTCTAGAACTATGAACAAAATACAAAACCTAAAAGGATTTCGGGATTTTTTGCCACAAGAGGCGCTGAAGCGTCAATGGCTTCGTGACAAAATTAGTCAGACGTTTGAACTCTGGGGCTATGACCCCATGGAAACGCCCACTTTGGAACCGCTCGAACTTTTTGCCGGGCAAATCGGTGAAGATGAAAAATTGTTTTTCAAATTCAAAGATCCGGGCGGAAAAGATGTGGCTCTGCGCTACGATCAAACGGTTCCGACTTGTCGCGTCGTCGGCCAATACGCGGGGCAAATCACCTTGCCTTTCAAACGTTACCAAATCCAGTCAGCATTTCGGGCAGAAAATACCCAAAAGGGCAGGTACCGGGAGTTTTTACAATGCGATGCGGATATTTTTGGAATCAGCTCCCCGTTTGCCGATGCGGAAATGATTGCACTTTCTTTGAATATTTATAAACGGATTGGATTTGTACGCGCCAAAGTTCTGATCAATGACCGCGCTCTACTCAAAGATTTTCCTTATGAAGCAATTGTAGCTATTGATAAACTTAAGAAAATCGGCGTTGAGGGAGTTATTAAAACTATGGAAGGTAAGGGTATTCCGCTTGATGAAGCTAAATCGTACCTCAAAACCATCACCGAACTTAAACCCAATGAAACTATCCAAGTGATCATAAACTATTTGGAAAACGCGGGATTTCCCAGAGACTGGTATGAATTTGACCCAACGATCGCTCGCTCGTTTTCGTATTCTACCGGCGCGATCTGGGAAGTGGAAATTCCTGATTATCCGGGCACTTCGGTTTTGGGAGGAGAACGCTTTGACAAATTGATTGAAAAAATCTCGGGCGAAAATATCCCGGGAACCGGTTTTGGCCTGGGCTTTGATCGGACACTCGAAGCCGCAGAAGCTTTGAACCTGATTCCAAAGCAATCAACCAACAGCCAAGTTTTAGTGACAATTTTTTCCGAACAGCTCCAACCACAATCTTTGAAAATAGCCACCCAACTACGCGAAGGTGGAATAAATACGGAACTTTTTCCAGAACAAACTGCCAAACTCGATAAGCAGCTCAAATATGCTGATCGCAAAGGCATCCCCTACGTCATTATTGTAGGCGATAATGAAATCAAGCAAAACAAAGTATTACTCAAAAACATGCAAACCAAATCACAGGAATTACTGACTATTATCGAAGTTATTTCTAAACTAGAATAATTTAGCTGCCTCCTCTTCGTAAGAGGAAGCAAGGTGGAGTTAGCACAAATACTAACTCCCCTCCACCTGCCTGCCGGCAGGCAGGTCCCCTCTTAACAAGAGGGGAAAATTTATTCTGCCCTATGAAATGGTTTCTTTCTTTGCAAACCAAACAACAAGCAATACTCGCCCTCATCGTTGCTAATATCATCTGGGGTGCGGCTTCGCCGATTTTTAAATTGAGTTTGCAAAATATTCCCCCATTTACTCTGGCATTCTTGCGGTTTTTCTTAGGATCAATTCTCCTTATATTTGTCGTCGGTAAAAAGATTTTCATCCAAATTTCTTCCTGGAAAGACCTCTTGCTGCTGGTTCTCAACGGCCTCACCGGTATCACCATCAACATCATTTTTTTCTTTTTGGGCCTACGCCTCACATATGCGATCAACGCGCCGGTGATTGCTTCAGCTGGCCCGATCGTTACCTTTTTCTTTGCCGTGCTTTTCTTACGAGAAAAGCTGGTGCTCAAAAAACTGGTAGGAATGATTTTGGGGACTCTCGGGATTTTGACGATCGTGTTTGAACCGTTATTACAGTCCGGAATTGATGGCTCGATCCTAGGCAATTTTTTCCTAGTCCTGGCTATGTTGGGAGCTGTTTTACATACCTTGACCGGCCGGCCTTTATTTCAAAAGGCTGATCCATTGGCGCTTTGCTGGTGGACATTTGTGATTGGTTTTGTCACTTTTTGGCCGCTGGCCTTGTATGAATACCTGACCATCCCCAATTTATACACTTCCTTAGATTATCGGGGTTATTTAGGGATTGGTTTTGGAGCGGTCTTATCAACCACAGTTGCTTATTCTCTTTATGCGTGGGGGTTATCAAAAATTTCTGCGACCGATACGGCCGTTTTTACCTATATCGATCCTGTCGTCGGGACGATTTTGGCCTATTATTTGCTCCATGAAGCAATTACTGCTCCCTTTATCATCGGCGCCCTACTCATCTTTGGCGGCATCTTCCTAGCCGAAGGCCGTCTGCACTACCACCCACTACACAAGCTCAAAGCGGATTAACTACATGAAAAATTCGTAGGTCACTATCGTTCCGCGAATTGCAAAAATTGTCGAAGCCACTATAACGTCCACTTTAGTAGCTAACCCAAACGTATACAGGATTTTTTCCCTTGGTTCTCTTGGTTTAAAGACACGAACGGTTTGAATCCGACCACTTCGTCTTGGATCCGGATCCTTATCGCTACAAACCACCTTAACATGTGTGGTGTTGGCCCAACTCGGGTCTAAATCTACCATACACATGCCGTCAAAAATGATAAATTTTCCATATTGGCCCAAAAGACAAAAGTACCGCCCATCAGCATCTCTATCAAAACTGAGTGTGTGTCGACGGCCAATAGGTGAAGCCTCACAGACTCCCCGCGGGACAAACTGTTCTTGATTTGTCATTTAGTCTCCTTTTCTCGACAATTATAAGCAGAGTTGGTATAATTGCAACTATGAAAACCAAAATTCACCCCCAATGGTACTCAGATGCTACCGTAGTTTGTGCCTGCGGCAATACCTTTACTGTCGGCTCCACCAAGTCGGAAATTCGGACTGAAATCTGCTCCAAATGCCATCCGTTCTTTACCGGTGAGATGCGCTACGCCGATACCGAGGGCAAGATCCAGCGCTTCCAAAAACGCGTGCAAAAGGCCAAGTTGGCGGCGCCGATTTTGAGCAAAAAGAAAGCCAAAAAACTCGGTCAAATTCCGGAAGACACCGGTCCCAAAAGCCTCAAAGAAATGTTGATGGGCGTCAAATAGTAAAATTATCCAATAATCCAATCATCAAATTCTCAAATTATCCAATTTTATTTGATTATTGGATAATTGGTATTTATTTGAGAATTGGATAATTATAAACAACCCACGAGCTTACGCTCGGGGTTTTAATTAGAGATCAAGCAAAGCTTGTCCAGAATCCTCTTTGCCTTGATTCTCAATGTAATTTTTGATTGTTTGCTCATTGACACCAACGGTTGAAACAAAGTAACCATCGGACCAGATTCCATCTGTTCCCCAATACAGTTTCTTGAGGAACGGGAATTTTTGCTTGAGTTCTCTTGAGGTATTACTCTTGACCACTCGAACAACTGATCCCACACTCATGGTTGGAGGAATAGAAATTAACAGATGGATATGATCAGGTTGCTTCGGATCATAATTAATTGTTTTAAAGTTAATGAGAGGGTAATGTTTACGGATCTCAGTGAGTTTTACCTGAAGATACGCAAAAATTCCCTCATTCAACCATTGATGTCTGTATTTGGTAGTAATTGCCATATGATAATCGCAGTAGTAAAGACAATGACTAAGTTTTACAAATTTCATTCCTCCAGTATACTCTCAACCAAGAGGATTCTGGAGAAAACTTGCCTCCTTCGGGCTTACGCCCGAGGTTTCAAGTAAAGTATTATGAATACAGATATCGCTATTCTTGAATTCCGTCCCGGTCCGGGCGGCGAAGAAGCCAAAATTTGGGCTTATGATCTCATGCGCATGTACACGCGCTATGCCAATTTATGTGGGTGGAAGGTGGAACAAATCGCTGAAAACGTGATTCGCGTCCGCGGAGAACAAGCTTTTGCCAAACTACAATACGAAGCTGGTACTCACCGGGTACAACGAATTCCGGCTACTGAACGCTCCGGACGCATCCACACCTCAACTGCCACTGTCGCGGTCTTGCCGGAAATTCCAGCGCAAGAGATTTTTATCCGGCCGGAAGATTTGGAATGGGAGTTTTACCGTAGTGGCGGAAAGGGAGGGCAAAATGTAAACAAAGTTTCATCAGCCGCCCGCGTCCGGCACAAACCCACTGGCATTGTCGCCAGCGCCCAAACCGAGCGCGATCAATTTCAAAATCGCGCTGTTGCTCTCTCGATCCTGCGCGCCAAACTCTGGGAAATGGAAGAAATCAAACATAGTCAACAACTCGGAGCCGCTCGCTCCGTCATTGGCCGAGGTATGCGGGCGGAAAAGATCCGGACATACAATTTTCCCCAAGACCGAGTGACTGACCATCGAATCAATAAATCATGGAGACGACTGGAAGATATTTTAGATGGGAAAATAGACAAAGTGATTCAAGAACTACAAACTGCACAAGTATAAAATTTGCTACTGCGAAAACTCCGCCAGTGTCACCGTCACAGTACTTTCCTTACTTTCCCTCCAATAAGTCACGGTGATGGTATCCCCGACTTTTTTCTGGCCGATGAGTTTGGCGATCTCTCCGTCAGCTCCGGCAATCCGTTGATTATCGATTTTGATGATGATGTCGCCTTTTTGCATGCCTGCTTTATCTGCCGGGCTTCCCGAAACCACCTCGACCAAATAGGCTCCCTCCGGCACGTCGTTTAGAAGAGCCATTCGCTTATCAATACTTTTGTATTTCACGCCCAAAAAGGGGCGGGAAAATTGGCCAGTTTTATTGAAGTTATCAAGAGCTTCTTTGACGACGTTTATGGGGAGCGCGAACCCGATGTTTTGGCTTCCCTGGGCTATGGCTGTATTTACGCCAATCACTTGACCGGCAGAGTTGAGCAAAGGGCCGCCGCTATTGCCCGGATTGATCGCCGCATCTGTTTGGATGACATTATCAAGTTTCTCGGCAAAGCCTTCAAACGGACTACCAGCGGTGATACCCCGACCCAAACCAGAAACTACACCCGTCGTCACGGTGTTTCGAAACTCGCCCAACGCCGTGCCGATGGCTATAGCCATTTGTCCGACTTTTAGTTTCCCCGAGTCGCCCATTTCAATGGGTTTTAAACCCGGTCCGCCAGCTGGCGGATCAATTTTCAAAATCGCCAGATCATTGGTCGGATCGCGGTAAATTTTTTTGACTTCGTATTCCTTGTCATCTTTGGTGATCACTCGATATTTGGCTTCGGTATCAGCTACCACATGTTTATTGGTCACGATCAACCCATCAGAAGTGACGATAAAACCGCTACCTATATCCTGCTCGATTTGTTCTTCCTTACTAGGTTGTTGTTCGCGGAAAACATTAAACGGATCAAACGGGTCAATTTCAAATAGACGGGGCGTGCGTGCGATTTTGGAAATGCCGACCGTGACTACAGATGGTGAAACTTTGTCTACTACGTCAATGACCAATGACTCCTCATTTACGATCTTGGTTTTTTCAGTCAGTTGTGGGACTTCGACTTTGGGTAAGCCGGGAAGCTTGAGGTTGGTATTAATATCTTTCCAGGTAAAACCGAAGGCGCCGGAAGAAATCCCCAGACCAATTGAAACGATCAGAGCTGCGATCAACAACAAATTTTTGTGCGATTTCATACGGGTAAATCCTAAAACAATACTTGGTTAACTTTTACTCTAAAATCTAACTCTCATCTTAAGAAAATACTAAAATATTAAATTAGTTTTAGTTTGTCAATTCCTGTATCGCCTGTTCAAGCTGTAAATCAGCGCTCGCACTACTATCAGAATTTTTGACTTCAATGTCGGGCTTGATACCTGTGCCGTTGATCCACTCGCCGTTGGGCAATATCCATCGGGCGGTAGTAATATGAATCCCAGATCCATCGGCCAAATCTTCCGGCGTCTGGATCGAACCTTTACCAAAGGTTTTCTCACCGATGAGTGTTGCCCGTTTGTGATCCCGCAGCGCACCGGAAACGATTTCGGCAGCCGAAGCGCTACCTTTATTGATAAGTACTACCAAAGGCACATCCAGTAGCTCACCTACCTTGGTTACAGAAAAAGTTTCCCGTGTACCATCGCTATTTTCCTGGACGACGACGACTCCGGTTTTAATAAATTCGCTCGCGATATTGATCGAACTCTGGAAATAACCGCCAGGATTATTTCGCAAATCCAAAACTAACCCTTTGATCGGTGGTGATTGGTTTAGACTCGCGCGGGCCTGACTGACGACTTGGCTCCATTCATCATTGGTCGTATCTCCAAAACGATTTAGTTTTATTAGTCCGACTTCTGGACAGGCGGAAGTTTTGCAAGCCTCATCCCCAGCCGTTTTAATCTCAAACTCTACACTTTTAAGAAGAATTTTGTCCCGAGTGACGGAAATATCCACTGGATTTGACTCACCCTCATGGACTATTGACAAAGTCACACTGGTGCCTTTGGGTCCGCGAATTTTGCCCACAGCTTGCGGCACAGTCCAGTTAAATGTATCTTCGCCGTTTACTTTTATTATCCAGTCACCGGCTTGGATGCCGGCTTTTTCTGCCGGATGATCTTTGAGTGGGGCAATCACTACGATCTTGTCATTTTTGGCTCCTAGTTGGGCTCCTATGCCTTCAAATGTACCGTTTAGATCCTCTTTGAACTCACTGTTGTCTTTTGGCGGCAGAAAAACCGTGTACGGATCTCCAAGCGACCCTACCATGCCGGAGATGGCCCCGTAGACCATCTTTTGCGGATCAATTTTGTCCTGTTGTAAATATCTTTGTTCTAGGCGACTCCACACATCCCAAAACAAGGAAAAGTCCACATTGCGATTGGGAGGCGGCGAGGCATTGATGACGATTTTTTTCTCTTTCGTCAGAGTGAACTGAACCTGTTTTTGCCCCAGACGGTAGCCGACATTGCCGGAAAGCAAAACTAGGGCCAAAATGAGTGCCAACTTGCGAATATTTTGTAAATTGAACATAAGTAACTAGTCCAATACTAAAAGCTGCTTCCCGTCACCAAAGACGACTACGGTTTTCTTCTGATGTGGATGCACACTTTGAATATCTGCCACAATCAGGTACGGTAGTTTTAGGGCTGTTTCCTCAAGCGTCTCGGCTACGATCGCCACCGCTCCCAATGCATCAGCTTTGGCTACCACATCGCTATTTGCAGTTTTGAGAGCCAGTACGCAATTTTCTACAGCAATTGGCATAGTCAAGGCGGAAACCGTTTCGACCAAACTTAAAAGCGTCCCCGTCACTGGTAAACCGCTTCCGGAGTTGCCTGTGATCACTACTCCGCGCGGACTAAATGTAATTTCGCTGGGGGTCACATCTGTCACTATACCTTCAAACCAGGCTTTGATATCCATTTGTTTGTCTTCATGCTCGATCCCCACGATACCCTTGGCTTTATCAACAACGATCAGTTTTCCTGGAATGGGAGCTTTGACCACCCGCTTACTTAAAAAACCTGGCTTGCGGGCAATGACTTCTCCGAGTTTGATCAGAGTATTTTCAACCTGAACCAGGTATTTGCTGATTTTGTTGGGAGTCACACCCAAAATTTTGGCTAAGGGAAACTCGAAGATTTTCCGAGTTTGCTTTTTGATGATAATATCGCCGCGAGTTACTTTTTGGCCTTTGGCCACAGTTGGTCGATCGTTAGGGCCAAGTTTATATTTTAGATGAGTAGATTTTGACATTGGCAGAAATTGGTTTTATCCCCGGTTGATAAAAGGTAACAGAGCCAGATAGCGTGCGTGCTTGATCGAGAGAGCGATGTGGCGTTGGTGTTTGCTGCAAATCCCGGTTCGCATGTGCGCTAGTATTTTGCCGCGTTCACTTAAGTACCGACGCAAAGATTCATAGTCACGAAAATGTGGCTCGGTATCGGTTTTGCAATACGGGCAATTTTTGGGTACTATTTTTGGGCGTAATCGTCTTGGTAACATAAAAAATTCAAAAGTACTTTTAATTACAATTTTGACTTTTGCCTTTTAACTTTTGACCTTTTAAAAAGGTATATCATCCGGATTGATGTCTTCTTTAGGTGCTTCCGGTTCTGGTTTTTCTACGACTGTCTCGGTTTTAGTTGTTTTTGCTGCTGTCGTATCGTCTTGATTGCTGGTGGCAGTCGGTGGTTGACTATTGTTAACCATCGGCGCTGGCGCTGCTACCGCTGGACTCGGCATGCTTGCACCTTCACCTGATTCAACCATCCTGCGCGGATCCAAAATGATCATATCATCAATCACGATTTCGGTACTCGTCCTTTGGGCTCCGTCTTGGCCGGTCCAACTCCTAGTCTGAAGCCTGCCTTCAACGAACACTTTGCGCCCCTTTGTCAAAAGCTGACTACAAAGTTCAGCCAGTTTATTCCAGGATACGATCCGGTGGAATTCGGTTTCCTCTTTTTTTTCTCCGCCTTCTGTCGTCCAAGCTCGGTTGGTCGCCAACCCGAAAGAACAAACAGCTGTCCCTGACGGCGTATACCGCAGTTCCGGATCGCGGGTCAGATTGCCGATCAACATGACTTTATTTAAAGATCTGACTGACATAACCTCTCAAAAATTATCCAATTTCAAATTATCCAATTTTATTTGATGATTGGATAATTGGATTATTTGACAATTTGATTATTGTTTTGTTCTTCTTCTTTTCTAACCACTAACATACGTAAAATGCTTTCGTCTTGTTTAAATTTGGTATGCAAAAGATTGGGGTTAACCGTTCCGGCAATAGTAAAATAGAGGTAATGGCCTTCAGTTTGTTTTTTGAGAGGATAAGCCAATTTTTTCTTTCCCCAATCTTCATTTACCGCGATACTATAGCCTGTTTTTTCAAGCAAATCTTTGACCGCCTCTGAAGCCTTAGCTATGTCAGAACCCACTTTTACCACCAATACCAATTCGTACTGCATAAATGTGACTTTGATTTTAGCATAAAACCCGTGTTTCGCCAAGATCCTAAGTTTTTGGTTGTTTCACTAGCAGCTCTATGTTAGGATGAATAATTGCTTTTGGAGTTTTTTATGCAGCTCATACTAGTTAGCCTGATCTATCTCATTTTGGCCAAACCCGCTCACGCCTATCTTGATCCGGGCAGCGGCAGCCTGTTTTTCCAAGTCCTGATCGCAGGACTCCTATCCAGTCTGTTTATGGCTAAAAGTCTCTGGAAACGGCTGATCCGTTTTATCACCTCACTCTTCTCCCACCGAAAACCTAAATAGATCTTATTTAAAAACAGTCAGCCTTGCTTTTTACACAAATTAACCTATAATAAGAGCTTAATATGTTTAGCAGAGTGGAATCAGGGGTATGTTTAACCCTTGATGACAAAAATCAGAATACGCTAACAGTTTTTTCTGTCACGCGCCCAGACGACAAACCCGAAATAATACGACCCGGTACTAAACTTGACGATAGATACCGAGCAACCGATGTTAAAATTCCTTATCAAGAAGGTCTAGATGTATTTAGGGAAATCGAAGAGCGTTGGGGGGCAGATGACGATGCTTTGTATGAACAGTGGGTCGGTGGACAACGTGAGGTAGCCATCATTTTAGGCTATACTATTATAAAACCTGGAGATTCTGGTCATCTAACCTTATTTCGTCTTTATACTGCCTACTAAAACTGTGTGTCACCCCCCCCACGAGTGATTTGGTTAGACGCCTTCGAATCAAGCGTTAACTTTGAAATCTACCACATCTCCATCCTGCATCACGTATTCTTTACCTTCAAGCCTGACTTTGCCTACTTCACGCGCCTTGGTCCAACCGCCGACGCTTACAAAATCATCGTAACTGATCACTTCGGCTTTGATAAAACCTTTTTCAAAATCTGTATGGATCACTCCGGCTGCTTGGGGCGCTTTGGTGCCTTTTTCAATTGTCCAAGCCCGAGCTTCCAATTCTCCACCTGTAAGGAAAGAAATTAAGTTTAATTTTTGGTAGGCTTTTTGAATCAGCCTCTCCAAACCAGATTTTTCGAGCCCCAAACTTTGCAAATATTCTTTTTGTTCAATGTCAGAAAGTCCCGCCAGTTCTGATTCAATTTTCGCCGAAATCACGACCACATCATTACTATTACCATCATTCCCGCGTCCATTCTTGTCATTCCCGGCTTGACCGGGAATCTGGATCCCCGCTTTTCCACCAAAGGCGGATCGGCCTTTGGCCGACGCGGGGATGACAGAATTACTAGTCAATTCTTTTTCACCAACGTTTAGCACAAAAAGAACGGGTTTCATGGTAAGTAAATGTAAATCTTTGACTAATTCCTTTTCATGCAGATCAGCAATCACATCTCGCGCTGGTTGGGCCTGGTTAAGTGAAGTTTTTAACTTTTGAATAACTTCCCACCGTTTTTGCACTTCCTTTTCAACAACTCCTCTGGGCTCTGGTTGTTTTTCTAACGTTTGCAAATCAGCTAAAATAAGTTCTGCTTCAACTATCTCCTGATCGCGTTTCGGATCCACGTTTCCGGCCACATGAACTACATCTGCATCTTGAAAAGTCCGTACTACATTACAAATCAAATCCACTTCCCTGATATGGGACAGAAATTTATTTCCCAAACCTTCGCCTTGGGCTGCGCCTTTAACCAATCCCGCAATATCGACAAATTTCACAATCGCCGGCACGATCTTTTCAGTGTTAACAAGCTTTGCAATAACTGGTAAACGTTTATCCGGCACGGGAACCACACCCACGTTGGGTTCTATCGTTGCGAACGGAAAATTCGCCGCAAACGCCACCTGTTTTTTAAGTAGCGCGTTAAAAAGAGTAGACTTCCCCGCATTTGGGAGACCAATAATGCCTACAGAAAGATTCATTTGAAGAATTGTAGCACATTGCTAATCTAATATTTATGCCTGATTAAAGGAGTTCACTTTAGATCAAGTCGGCCATCAAAGAACCCTGGAGGGTATAAAACACTTAACTTTTGACTAAAACCGGAGGTGTCTAGCTATCCCACTCGTCGGGTGGGGGTGATACTTTCTCTAGTAAAAAGATGTCGAAGTTCGTATAATAACTACATGGGTTCTGATAAAAAAGTAGCGATAGTTACTGGTGGCGCGATGGGATACAAGGCTGGAGGAAATTCGATTGGCGGGGCCGTTTCTATAAGACTTGCAAAAGATGGGCACAAAATTGTCGTCGTTGACCTGGGAGAAATGGGTCAAAGGACAGTTGAGATTATCAAGGAAAATGGCGGTGAGGCGGTATTTATAAAAGCTGACGTTACCAAAACTGATGAAGTTCAGAAACTGCTTCAAGAAACAAAGAAACTCTACGGTGGACTTACTTGTCTGGTAAATTGCGTTGCCCGATATTCTCCAGGAATGGCAAAAAACGTTGCTGAAATATCAGAAGAAGAATGGAATGAAACCCTTGAGGTGAACCTAAATGGATACTTCAAGATGTGCAAGTACTCAATTCCTCTGATTCTAGAATCAGGAGGCGGGACAATAATTAGCATTTCCTCCATAGAAAGTTTTATTTCCCTTCCTAACTTCAGTGTTTATTCAGTATCGAAGGCGGCAATCGACGCCCTTACAAGAACCATGGCGGTAGATTTTGCGCCAAAGATTCGAAGTAACTCAGTAATACCAGGTTTTGTAAAAATCGCTAACTCAGAAAATAATAGAACGCCAGAACAACTTGAAGCCTGGTACAAAGACGTTGCCAAGCAGTACCCCATGCGCAGAGTCTGTGAAGTAGAAGAGATAGCAAACGTCGTCTCTTTTCTTGCCAGCGACCAGTCTTCATACATAAACGGTCAAAGCATTGTTGTTGATGGCGGGAAAACTATTGCAGATACTCACGAGTTTTAATTCAACTTCTATCCAAAATTAGAGTGGTGAGTTTTGACGTACGGCGCACGGGCTTTTCTAATCTGTCTCCAGTTATTTCTTTCAATTATTATTCTCGCTTTTCGAAGTGGCGGTAAGTACAGTTTGAAGGTGAAGGGGATAAATTGTTGGACTACGGCCTCCCAGTTCCAACTGATAAGTTAATATTTTATGTTGACTTTTGTGGCTATTTATGTTAATCTGTCAATACTAAACATGAAGCGGATATCTCGTATGTCCGCTTCTTTTTTTTGCCTTCATTTCATGAAGAGAATTGTAACACATTGTTAATCTAAAATTTGTGCATGATTAAAGCTCTTACGACTTCCTTTTCTCTCCCCGTCCCCAGAATACCTGTACTACCACCCTGCTCATTTTCTTCAAAACCTGTGCAAATAAGTGTATCTAACCTAGCTGCAACTATTTTATCTCTTAAATGTCTAAAAATAGATTTAAAAATGTCATAAGTAATATCTCTATTTAGTAATTTTGAGTAATCAGTCATAAGAATTGACTTACTAATTGTATAATCACCTAACTTTTCCCAATTTCGTAACAATAATTCGAACAGCGTAGATTGATACTTTTCATCACTCTTAACTCTTAAGACTAGTGGCTGAAACTTCCCATTCCTGCACAAAATCTCAAAAACACGCGTATCTGGATTGTATTCGTAAAATTTGTCATGTTATAAAGCCTTATAAGTTGATTCTCTTTCTAGTGCAGCTTTCAATGTTTTTATTTTTAATTCAGCATCACCTTGTACTCGTTGTAATTCTTCTTCAAATTTATTCCCTCTTATCAAGTCTCTTTCATCTCAAGTCTCTTTCATCTAGTGTGTCGTATTTATCTTCAACCTTCCTTATTTCATTTGCCAAGTCTCTTTTGATTATTGCTACTTTAGCATCAAAAAGCGCTTGAGTTTTACTATCCATATCAATCTCCTCTTATTTGCCAGATTATAACTCAAAATGGGAATCTACTTTTTCTAAAATTTAGTCTTAATAAATTCAAAGATTCGTGTAAAAGTATCTATCGCCATTAATACAAAAGCTATTCCAAAATAAAGCAAATATTTTTTTCTTGATCTAGAGTCTGACTTAATTAGTGTTTCAATAAATAAAACGATGGAAGTAAAAAATAGTCCGATTAAAATAACGGTTAAAATATTGAGAAGGGGTACAACCTCTGGCATTTGATCTGCATGAGTTATCTTAAATAATGAGTAAGTAAAATATGCCAATAGTGCTGGGATAATCCTATGGATACTGAACAATTGAACCTTACTTCTAAACCAAACAATAAAACCCGTAATTATGTAAATAGTAGTGATTATTAATATGCTAAGAAGTATAAGGTTTTTTTCGTAGTAATCCCCGCCAAAAATTTCAGTAAAAATATAGTCGACTGTAAATAATAAAAGTAGGGCTGCGAAAACTAACTTTATTTGAAGTAAAGAGTATATTACTTTTTTTTGTTTAATTGGAAATCTTTCCACAATAGCTTTCATATCTAGCAAAGTCTGTATTTAGTGCTTCTTCCCAAATTTCCTGCTGGTATCCACCTGCTGCAATAGAAATCTCAAGTTCTCTTTTGTGCGTTGCAATTGTATTTAAAACATATTCCACATCATAGTCAGGTACTGAGCATCCATATGTACAGTTACTCTTTTTCATACACTCTGACAAGGGTGAGCCACTTGGATAGTTTGGAAGTGCAATTTTCGCATCTGGTGCAACATAGCCTGAATAATTTCTGTTGTGTTCAATACACCAAGTTTTTTGAGAGCTCGCCATTAAATTGATATTCGCTTCATATTGATCGTAATTTGATTGCATTAGATTTTCAAATGCCGCTTTCATAACTGGGTCATTGTATTTGTTCACTTCTTCTTTTATTTTTACATTCCACTTTAATTTTGCATCAGCCTTGAATGATGCGGCATCTGCTTCACATAATTCAACCAAGTTCGCAATTTGTGAAGTTGCTTGAGGTAATCTTGTTTTAGTCCCTGCAACCATGGGACTTGCTTCCATCTTCTTTTTATATGCTTCAATATCTTTTAATAAAGATGAACCAAGCTTTTCAGTTTTGGGTGATGCTTGAGCCTGCCCATCTTTAAGTTTGATGTCAAATGTATTAATTAGAAGGAAAATTACTGCTACTGCAAGCAAAGTAATAATTGAAACAGGTAAGAATTTCATATCGTAACACGCATATAAGTCATTAGTTAATTTTACGTAATTATAAAGTTTATGACAGGTTAATACAACTTATAGTTAAAGCTAAATGCTCGCTTTAGGCTAGTGGAGTTATTGCTCATGGCTATCAATGAACTCCCACCCGACGAGTGGAATAGCTTGACACCTCCGGATACCAAATGGCTGCATACATAAACTATTTTGGGTGCAAGATGTATAGAAATGCATTACAATTAATCTGTCATGCCATACAATCCCCTCACCGCTCAAGAAAAACATATTATTGAAGACAAAGACACAGAGCCTGCTGGAAGTGGCGAGTACGATAATTTTTTTGTCGACGGGACTTTTATTTGCAAAAGGTGCAATGCACCCCTTTTTTCTTCCAAAAGTAAATTTGAGGCAGGTTGCGGATGGCCGGCATTTGATGAAAATTATCCAAATGCAGTTAAGCACCTTCCCGATCCGGATGGACAACGAACAGAAATCCAATGCGCCAATTGTGGTGGACATTTAGGACATGTGTTTATGGGAGAAAAATTCACTGAAACCAACACTCGTCACTGCGTCAATTCGCTTTCTCTTAAGTTTGTCAAAAAGGGAAATCAGCTCCCAAAAACCATTCGCGAAAAATGAATATTAAACTGAAAGAGTCCAGTCAATTTATATTCGATTCTTCAACTCTGGGGTTACTTTTGTCCAATGTCATCGTCATCGTTTTGGCTGTAGCCCAAAAGTGGGATATATCCACGGCACTTTGGGTCTATTGGCCCGATTTTATCATCATCGGGTTTTTCAACTTTTTGCGGATTTTATCTTTAAAACACTTTTCGACCGAAAATTTTGAGATAAACCACCAACCTGCTTCACCCACAACCTCAACCAAACTCTTTACTGCCTTTTTCTTTTTGTTTCATTATGGCTTTTTCCATTTTATCTACGCCATCTTCCTTTCAGAATTTATTCCTCCAACCAACTTGCGATTTGCGGCAAGTGACGTTTTGCTAGGTGGAGCGATCTTTTTCGCAAATCATTTTTATTCCTTCCTGCACAATAGGATAAATGATCAAAAGTTGGTGCCAAATATTGGTTCTGTCCTGTTTGCTCCCTACAAACGCATTATACCCATGCATCTGACTCTGATTGTGGGCGCTCTTTTCCATGATCAGATCAAATTAATCCTGTTCTTGGGAATAAAAACTGTGGTAGATTTAGTCAGTCACACCGCCAAACACCAGGGGTCACCTCCCGCCCGACGAGTTGGATAGCTTTGGAGCTATCCAACTTTAAAATACTTCAGGATATCTAGGATCCCATTTTCATCAACTGATCGACCGATATAACCGTTACTCTTCCTGTTTTTAACGTACTCTTTCACTTTCTCTTCCGCATTTGCGACCGTCCCGATATATGTACATAGTTGCATAAATTCCAAATCGCTTAGCCCGTCTCCAATGCCCAACATTTTATCGAATGGAATGCCTGTATGTTTGGATATGTCACACGCTCCGGATTTTTTAGTTACTCCATTTTGAGTAACAACACCAAAAAGCGTCGGCGCATATGCAAGATTGCCACCCCATTGAAGCTGAAGTTTAGAAAAATTACTCATGAGAGACTCTATTGTTTGTTTGTCAAAATCATTAAAAGCTGCGGGCATTATTTTGACGATTTCGTTTTGCCGGACAAAATCCTCGAGAGAAGATACCTGTAGAGGTTTTGTATCAAGAATAGACATATTTATTTCTGTCAATTTGCAGAATGAACCTTTTTCAATTGCATAACCTACCGTGGTATATGCTTCTGTATACAATCTTCTCGCCCTGGTTTCTTTTACGAATCTCGCTCCTGACTCTATATCAATTGAGTGATTTTCAAGAATTTTATTTTGCACATGATTTATTACTTCTGCTCCACCGTTGGAGATATGTATTGTATCAAGTCCTATCTGCTTTACGAGGCGACTGATGGCAAATCCGGGTTTGGCTGTACATAAAGATACATATATTCCGCTTCTACTAATCGACCGCAACGCGTCGATGACATCTTTGTGAGGGACAGGAAAATTAACACCGGGTTTTCCGCCAACAATCACTCCATCCACATCAAGAATAATGCCTTTTATCATAAAGTAACATCCATTCAATATCCGGATTATATCTCAAAAAGAAAAACCTTGTATAATTCCACTCATATGTTCATCACAATCACCCGAAGACCACTCACTACAAAGGAAAGTCATATGCTTGCCGGAGAGACTAAACAATCTCTATACATCGGATATATCAAGCCACAGATATGGCAAGACCTTGGTGATGTCTTCATCGCCTGTTATAAAGGAGTGCTCATCGGAGTATGCGCTACAGTTTCTCTGGTTGGTTGGGTAAAGATTGGGCCGTTTATCGTTATGAGTTCTTATCAAGGGATAGGAGTAGGCAAACGACTACTGACCCACGTAACAACGTATTTCAAAAACATAAACGTCTATCTTGGAAGCTCTAATCCCAAAGTTATACAGATGGCAAGCAATCTAAGATTTCAAAATATCGGTTTTGTTAAACTTCCACGGGAGGTGAAACTATATCTTATCTCCTATCTCTTACAACGGGCAAGTTGGGAATATATTGTAGACGCTCTACGAAAAAAACTCACCAGCAAACATTTTGTATATAAGTACTTTATCAAACCGAAGAACTTTAAACTGTAACTCATTGTTTATACCGCAAGAATCAACAATGCTCTTTTGGATTTTAGTTTTCTGCTCGTTGTTTGAGGATATATCCGCACCCTACTGGAATCACCGGAATCAAAAGATATGTCACACCGATATCTTTCAGATAATCTATTAAGCTCATCTGCATCGGCCCCCACGAAAACATCAAAGCATCGATTCCCAGATTTACAGCCAACCAAATCAAGCCCAGACATAACCCAATATAAACAAAACGCTGTTTAACAATTTTAAAATATTTTACCGTCATCACCGTAGTTGCCAAAACCAAAGCTACGGGCATGATGCTTTCAAAAAGCGGCCGCTCGTTAGACCGCAACGGAAAAGCAAACATCGCCACCACAAATACAAATACCCAAATCCCAACTCCATACAATATTGCCTGTTTATGATTCATAGATATCTTTTTCACCTGCTTCCCACGCTCGGCGGCAAGTTAAGGACATTAAAGGATTTCCCGCCGGGAGGCAGGACATGGAGAGCCTGAGCTCCGGCATCAAACATTTGGTTATACATGATGGTTGATCCCGGATACTGCTTTTGCAAATCTCCCAAGGCCTTGACCAAATTTTCGGACTTTTGCGCAGTGTAATTTGGGGAAATTCCGTCATAAGCAACTGTATTGCTGGCTCGATCGATAGTCACCTGACCGGCACCACTTCGAACTGAATCCGGAAAATTACTCAAACCTTTACCTGTAAAAATATCTACCTGCTGCAAATCGAGGGTTTTTTGGTAATGTCCACTGTCTACTTGTTTCATCCAACCGTCACTCACCCACTGTTCAAGCGCATTTTGTCGCTCCCGCGCCATCCGATCAGCCTTCATCTGTTCAATTGGTGCATATTGTTTTTTGAGTTCGCCAAAAGCATGAGTATAATCAGCTTTGACTGCTTGAACATAACTGATTTTGCCCATCACATTATCGGCAACTATTGCCGGCTTAAGCCCTGAATGAAGTAGCGCCCGGTAACGCAAACCTTGGACTGTTTTGGCGGCTTTGGGTAGATATTTCATCATCCTAAGGGCATTTCCAGCTAGTGGCACCATACCAACTCCGGCCCAAAACCGATCCCACCCTTTGACGTCTTTTCTGGCCACATAATCATACCCGGTCCAAAACTCAAAACCACTTTTGACGTTGCCAATCCCAGGCAGCAAACTGAGTGTAGCTGATAAAGTCCCGCCTACCCAGGGCGCAAGTTCTTTATTATAAAACTCCAGGAAACGTAAAAATTGGCCCCACAAAAATTTGTCTACCAACAGAGGGTGTTTGCCAAAAAATAACGGCAGGCTCCACAAAACGTTAAAAACAGCCATGTGCGAAAGTAAAGTGTTGGTGTAACTCACTACTCTATTTTCCTGATCCTGACTTTGCCATTGTTTATTGCGGTAAAAGGCAATGATCTGGTAAATCACTACTAAATAACCGATGAGACCCACAACCAAAGTCAATGGACTATTGGCAATGGCGCTTGTTAGTTGCCTAGGTAAATATGCAGAAAACAAAAATAACCACATATTATAAAGTTGGGTCAAAAGCAATCCCAAGGCAAATATGGCTAACATTTTTTGGGTACTGTTGAGACGGCTAAATTTGGGCAGTGGACCCCTCCAGACTTCGCCAATATTTGCGGGAATAAAAACCGGCTCTCGGGCAAATCTGACACTCGCGATGGTGTAATCCCGACGGACTTGCAAAAGTTTTTTGATATCTACTGCTTCATCATTTTCCGCTGTCGCAAATGCCAGTTGCCGGCGCAGTCTAAAATAATCAGTCAGGGCAAACCAATGCTTCCTGCCAAATATTAAATTTGTAAACATTTGCCTAAGTTCCCCAAAGAAAGAACGCTTTTTTTCATGAGGCAACAATAGTTTTTCATCTTTGGGCAAATGCCGGTTGATGAGGATCTCATCCAAAACCAAGGCAATGATGATACTTAATGTGAGAACGTAGCGAATCCCTATACCCTGACCATACCAGGGGTAGAGAAATGACAACCAGGAATCAGAATTGTTTACCAAACTATGGTCAACTATTACCCAGAGAAGTAACCCAACCGGAACTAAGTAGACGAATAAATTTTTCTTGCCAAATTTGCGCGCCACTCCCACGCCGAATCCAACTAAAGCTGTCCACATCAAATGTCCTGCCACAAACTGGCCAGAATAAATATAATTAGTCAGATTCCCCACACTGCGTTCACTAGGCAACCAAATAGTTAATAACTCGGGTATGTTAGCCAAGTTATATGCTGGGAAAAATTCATTCATTTCAGTTAGTCCTAGCCCTACTGCCCGAACCGCATCTTCTGTAAAACCGTATCCAGATCCAGCTGCTGCTGCCAACAAAATTCCGTCAATGATACTGGTCGTTTTCCCCAGTCGGGTAAAAAAAAGCAGATACACAACAAAAGCGATCTTTAAAACTTCTTCAGCCACCGGCCCGACTGTATAAAGCACAGTGTCTGCTCCCAAAAATCTGACCGCCACTCCCTGGATCAGTAAATTTCCCAAAACTGCGACAGTTGCTCCAACTGTAAATACATGCAACAACTCTTTGACACTAACTGTCTTAGTGCGGCTGACAATATGCAACTGAAAAAGTAACCAAGCATGGTAAACCAAAATTCCAATCATAAGTTCATTTTTTTAAATCCAATTGTTGCCAAAGCAATAGTCCGGTAACGTTTCCTGAAAGCAAAAGTAAAGCCGCCACAATCGGCGCTATATCTTTGAGTGCCAAGACAAAAGAACCGGGCACAAGTCTTACCATCATCACAAACATCCACACACTTAAGCCCATTCCCAATCCCACAGCTAGTTTGGAAAGTACCCGATTATTTGTCAGTAATAACCCGACACAACACACGAGTAGTACAAAAAACCAAACGGAGAAAGCTTCGCCTCTTGCTACCAATTGCCAACCAGTGATACTTCCGCGAACTGCTGGTAACCAGGGAAAAAACCCGAGAGCCAAAACGCTGACGTCAAATCCCAATGTCAGATACCTAAGTTGCAGTAATTTCTTTTTGCTAAAGGTGAAATAAAAATGGCTGAGTAGCCACCAGGAAAGTACCCCCCAAGTGATCCAAAAAAACGCAGTTTGCATAAATTTGTTCTACCGCAAACACCCTCTTCAATCTAAGTTTACTTAACATTTACCCATTTATCCTCAAGCACATCGTAACGGGAAATTTGCCCATTTTTGACGCGGTAACGGTTGAAAGTCGTCCGATGATCTGGAAAAAATTCAAATACCACGACTACCTCTTCGTCGCCAAACCCTTCCATGCCAATCTGAAACGTGGATTTGCCATTATCGGAAACAGCTTGTTTGAATTCTTTGACTTCTTGTAAATTTAAGACTGCGGCAATGGCTTTTTGATTGGTTTCACTTGTATCACTCGTGGATATTGGCAGGTTGGTTTCTTTAGTAGGTAGCGAGATGGGTTTTTGCCCAGGTGTCAATTTCGACCATAAAAATGTGGCAACTATTATGAGTAGTAATACTCCCACCCATTTTAGGTTGGTTTTGGAATAACTTTTGGTCTGATTTTTAGCCATTAAATTAGTAGGCCTGTCCTCCAATTTCCCTCTACTTTAAACGTACATAACCCAAGCGCACCTGTCAATACCCATGTATCTTTTTACAACTGGGTAAGTTTTAAATCGTATTGTTGGATATGTTTTTTTGTTGGCGCGCCTTTTAGATAAACTTCTTGGCATTCTTTGACCAACACACCTCTTATTACTTCAATCCGAAATTTTGGCTGTTGGTAAAACTTTGGTAAATGTGAAAGCAGATCAAGTCCACCACTGTGGTCCGGATTAATTCCAGTCACCACCCGTTTTATTTTCATTACCAGTATGGCTCCAACACACATGGGACAAGGATCATAAGTTGTATACAGCACTGCCTGATGTCGGTTTTTTTCAAGCACATCTTTAGCCTGTTCAAGCGCCAGTAGTTCTGCATGAGCCAGGCGATTTTTGGTTGAGTAACCGGAGTTATGACCACGCCCAATTATTTTGTTATTGAGAACTATGACACAACCCATTGACCAATCACCAGTTTTGATAGCTTTTTCTGCTTCTTTGATGGCCTCTCGCATGAATTGTTTATCTTTAGAATCTTTCATGGGGAAATTGTAACACAGCCTAGATAGGTTTCTAAATAAAAATGGTCCCTTTCTGCGCTTTAATTGGTTATGATTGCGGGGGTTGGAGGGAATCCGAATTTATTACTTAAGCAACTTCACAAATTGTTCCTCAGTTAGTTTTGCTCTCCTAATTTGAGATTTGAGGAGAAATCTCGCCACTTCTTTATGAAGTGGAATTGAAAGCGTGGGATATCCGGTTCTTTGAAGAATAGCATGGTCACCGGATGTATGAACATGTGTATATCCTGATTTGATAAACGCCTTGACTGCTTTACTACCAGAAATGTTTGCGAGTTTCGGCATATATGAAAGTGGTTATGCGGAGGCTAACGACATCGGAATACTGATGACTTCCTGAAAGATTGATTTGTTAGTTTCAGATTTCTCAATCGCTTCCATATATGCTTTAATTGCCTTTTTGGCGTTTGCTAAAGCCTCTCTTTTCGTTTTTCCCTGACTCATACACCCATATAAATTAACCACATCAGCCACATACCCTTTGTAGGCTTTATCGTAAGTCAAATCAATAAGATAAGAAAGATTTTTTGTCATAATTATTCCTCCAAATACACACAAAGTATAACACAAAAACGCGAAGGTTGGAGGCTTACCCGCCCTTTGTCCGCAAAACAAAAAACCCTCTCTACTTTCTCAAACCAACTCAACTGGCGTATACGCTTGACGCGGCAGTTGAGAGAGGTTCTCGATTTCAAGAGGGCTCTTGCACTTCTTTTCTTTTGCGGAAAGCTGTACTGCTTTAGGCAGTATTTACCACTTGTCGTGGTTTTGTTGACCGATAACGGGGTCACCGTCGACTTTCGTCGCCTCTTGCGAGTTTATATATAAATTTGTCAGTCGGAGCTGCTGGCGCGATGGCTGCTGAGGCCAAGAACGCTGAACAGGATACTCAACCCAACCGCATGCCAGAACGGCAGAGTACCAGGCAGCAGGTTGTGAGCGACCGCTCCATTGAAGACGTCAGGAATCACCCATCCCCATACGAGGGAGATGAAGAAACCTGAAATCATCACCAGGATCGCCCAAAAAGGCAGCAGGACTATGGCTGCAACGACGGAAATGACGATGTTCCCGACAAAGCCAACGTCCGAACTTTTCTTACTCTTGCTGCTTGCCGTAGCCCCAGTTAGGCCTAGGATGCTGAACAGGATGCTCAGCTTTAAGGCCTGAACGATGGTCAGGGACGCAGGCAAGACGCCTTGCTCGACCGCAGAAGCAAATATTTGCGGCACGATCCAACCCCAGACCAACGTCATGATGAACGCCGAGATCACTGTCGCGATCGCTATCAAGGTCAGAAGACCTAAGCAACCGAGACCAATCTCACCCCAATCCTTATCACGACTGTAACGCATTGTAGCCTCCTATCAGGTAAAGTAACGTTTCACACATGTGTGTGGCTTTCCGAATGGATAGCTTTCAAGGCACATTAAGATACCCTAGAAGCTACCCACTCAGTAGAAAAGGAGGCTAAATATTCTTTCCGCAAACTGTTAAGGTGCAAGGAAAATGTCTTTGTAAACCACCAAAAAAAGCGCGGCAATAGAGCGCTGGTTTTAATGATTTACATGAGGGGAAGTTTACTAAGAGAGAGAGAATGTCAAGTCTATAGGTTTATATATGTAGGAAAGACGAAGATAATATGAGGCTATATTATGGATAAACACATAAAATAGACCCTTTTATAGGTCTCCTAAATTTTTAGTTGCGATGGTTGGGTAAAATGAAACTCCTCGCTCAAGGCACAAGGTATCCCTGTCATCCCCGACCTGATCGGGGATCTTATAGATTCCCGCTTTCGCGGGAATGACAAGTACGCCGCAAGCGACTAGGAATTACTGTTATGGATAGCTTAAAGCAACACAACTTGTTTGCGAAAAACCAGACTAAAAAGGATGCAGTAGACTGGCATTTAACCCACAAGATGCCCAAAAATCCCACCCTTGCCGAACGTATTGCGTGGCACACGGATCACAAGAAGTTTTGCGCTTGCCGCCCCATCCCCAAAAGTCTAGAAATCTATTTTAAAACGAATTGATTCAGGACTTATGCGGTGCGTCATTGCGAGGAGCGTAGCGACGCGGCAATCTAATATTCTTGAGATTGCTTCTCCGCCATCCGCCAACTGGCGGAGGCGGATCGCAATGACAATCTAAGCAACAAAACATTGCGTGACTCATGTTGATTGATACTTTTGCCGTAGATAGAAAATTCCTATTTAAACCTCATCACCGGAAATGTTGCAAGTATGGCAAGAGCTGCCGACATATAAAAAACCACAGTGATCCCAAAATGGTCAGCCAAAATTCCTGAAACAAAGATAGTGGCTGCGCCGGCGATTTGAATAAACATTTCGCTGGCTTCAAATGCCTTTTCATAGTGCGTTTCGTGAATCACATCTGAAATCAGTGTCTGTAAGACCGGACTAGTACCTTTGGTAAATATTCCCAGGACCAATGAAATGAACACCAATAACACAAATGAATCGGAAGCTACGAGTATGAGTAATATGGCTGCCATGGCAAATTCTGAAAGGATAAATACTTTGCGGTTACCAATAATATCTGCTACTCTCCCCAACAAAAATTTTCCTAATAAACTTCCCAGAAAAAAGGCGCTGGTAAAAATCACCAGCTGGGCGGGTTTGATGCCTCGCAACAGGAGAAGAAATGGTAAAAATAGATAAATATTGCTGCTAGCGAGCGTATCTCCCATGGCCGACATAAGTACTTTTCTAAATTTTCCGTCCTTAAGAAGCACCAAAGAGCTTTTCAACCAGGCGCGTTTTCCCAGCCCTATATCACTCACTTGGCGACTGTTTACATATACTTCTTTGGGCCTACCAAATTGACTGATCAAATAAATCATAAATCCCGCTAGAGAAAGAACGACCATCACTATCCTCCACCCAAATGACGGGATAAATAAAAGTGCCAGAGTCGGGACGATCATCCGCCCAATATCTCCAAGCGACATAAAATTTCCCATGTTTTTGCCTTTGGTCCCTTTGTCTGAAATTCTCGTAACAAGAGCAAAACTCACCGGATGAAAAAAAGCAAAACCGATAGCTCCGGCATAAAAAGCCATCAAAAGTAGAAAAAAATGTGGGGAAAGAGCGATGCCCAAAAACCCGAGCGAATAAAGAATTAAGGACATGAAAAGCAATTTGAATCCCCCAAATTTGGCGGCAAAATAAGCCGAGGGGATAGCAAACATCGTCCCGATAAATGTCTGGGACGAGCCCAAAATCCCAACTTGGGTCAAACTCAACGACAAATCCTTGGCTACAAAAGGCAATATCGTCGTCGCAGTAGTCCGAAACCCGTCGTTTAAGATATGAAGTAGTGAAAGCGTCAAAAGTTCAGGTTGCACCGCTTAAGTATACCAAAACGAGATATTCACCTTACAAACGAAGTTTTTAGAGCCTGTTTGAAAACTGTCTTATTTACTCTTGAATACAGTTTTCATTACAGGCTCTTATGAGCTATTTATCCTTTGAATACCAGTTTTCAAACAGCCTCTTAAGCCCGGATGTGATCCCAACCTTTGGGGTTTAGCGGCAACAACTTGCCGGATGTGGTTTTGAGTTTGAGTCCGGCATTTTGGGGTGTAATTTCTCCGATCACACTAAACGGAGTGTTTTCTGTCCGGGCGAGCTTTTTTATGAGTTCCAGCTTATTCGGGTGAAGCGTAAATAACAATTCATAATCTTCGCCACCGGATAAAACCAAACGCAGTGTCTCCTGCTTGGAATAACCTGCAACATGCAAGTTGTGATCGATAGGCAAATTTTGCTGCCAAACTACTGCTCCAACCTGGCTTGCCTGACACAAACGCTGTAAATCCAGTGCCAAACCATCACTTATATCTAGTCCGCTGGATGGCAATTTTTCCTGATTTATAGTTTGGGCAAATTTCAGTCGGCAAACCGGAAGTTCCTTAGCCTGCTGGATTTTATTTTCAAGTAATTGTTTCACTTCACTAGCCATCCTGCCCAAACTGCCTGTGACACAGAGCAAATCTCCCATTTTGGCTCCGCTCCGAAGTAGTGGCTGTTTGTGAACCCGGCCTAAGATCATCAGAGTAATACTAAAGACTGCTCCTTGAGTGATGTTTCCGCCACAAATCCTGACTTTGTACGGCCCAAACTCCATGAGTAAACCTTGGTACAACTTATCAACAAAACCTTTTTGCCACTGGTTGGGACGCATGATCAAAGAAACCAAGGCAAATTCCGGCATGGCGCCCATCGCTGACATATCTGATAAATTGGTCAGGGCAGCTTTGCGCCCCAGATACTTCGGGGTCACCCATGTATCTTGGAAATGCACATTTTCAACTAGCATGTCTGTGGTCGCGACCAACTTCTGTCCGCCAAAATCTACTACTGCAGCATCATCGCCAATCCCTATATCACCCGAATTCTTTTGGAGTAAAGGCTTAATAAACTCCACGAACTCGTCCTCGGATGTAAAATTTTCCTCCTGCGACAATTTAATTTTCCTCATTTGGCTTTTGTGAGTTGGCATGCTCCAAAGTTAACAAAATCGGCAAGTATTTGCAAAGAGGTAACCGCATTCCGAAAATTCCTCCTTGAAAACTGCCCCGGACAAGTATTATAAAGTGGTGTGTAGATTACACGTCTTGCCCGAAGGAGGATTTATGGTCAAAAAAAATTCACGTCATCCCGAATACCAATACTTGAATCTGTTGCAAGATATTTTGGACAACGGTATTTGGAAAATCAGCCACTCGACTGGAGTAAAGCTCAAATCCGTGTTTGGCCGGCAAATCCGCTTTGATTTATCTCAAGGATTTCCGCTTCTGACTACCAAAAAAACTTTTTACCGCGGGATCATCCATGAACTGATTTGGTTTTTGTCAGGCGACTCCAATATCAAATATTTGGTCGAAAATAATGTCCACATCTGGGACGAGTGGGCTTTTAAAAAATATGATTGGGCTGTTAAGGATGGAAAAGCTAAAAAAATGACATATGAAGATTTTTTGGTGCGTATCAAAGCCGATAAAAAATTCTTAAAAAAATGGGGCGAACTTGGCCCGGTTTATGGCGTCCAGTGGCGGAAATGGCCCGTGAACAAACGTAAAACTGTCGACCAACTAGGTTGGGCGATCGAAAAAATCAAAAAATATCCGCAGAAAAAACATTATGTGGTTTCTGCCTGGAATGCGGGTTGTATTTATGAAATGAGTGGCTCACACAGTGCCTCGATGGTGATTGCCCCCTGCCATACCATGTTCCATATAAATATCACCGGCGATAAACTATCACTCCTTCTTTATCAAAGAAGCGCCGATATGTTTTTGGGCGTACCGTTTAATATCGCGAGTTACGCTCTGCTTACTTTGATGCTGGCCCAAGTCACCGGATACAAGCCGGGTGAATTTATCCACACTTTTGGCGATGCCCATATTTACGAAAACCATTTTGCTCAAGTGAAGGAACAACTCAAACGTAAGCCGCGGCCGTTTCCGATCATGAAAATCAATCCCAAAGTCAAAAAAATTGACGATTTTAAATTTGCGGATTTTGAAGTGGTTGACTATGATCCCCACCCGCCGATCAAAGGGGAAATTACGGTCGTTGGAGGATTTTAACGTTAATCATCGTCATTCTGGTAAGGTCCGATGGCCATCGGACCGCATCCAGAATCTATAATATAACGCATTTCGTCTGATTCTGGACACTTGTCCGCCTTTGGCGGAAGCCAGAATGACGAATTGTTTATTCCAAAAAAGATGAAACCTACAATTTCCATTATCGCTGCGCTTTCTGAAAATCGCGTCATTGGAAATAAAGGCCAAATACCTTGGCATATTGCCGAGGACATGAAACGATTCAAGGAATTAACCACCGGGCATCCGGTAATTATGGGCAGAAAAACTTTTGAATCAATCGGCAAACCGCTACCCAACCGCACAAATATTATAATTACCTCAAATCCCGATTATCACCCACCCGATTACCCACCCGACGAGTGGAATAGCTTGACACCTCCGGATTTACATACTGTTCACTCATTAAACGAAGCTCTTGAACTTGCAAAAAAACATGAGCAAAATGAAATTTTTATTATCGGCGGCGGCAAAATTTATCAACAAGCGTTGTCGATTGCAAATAAATTGTATTTAACCCTGGTTAAAGGAAATTTTTCAGGTGATACTTTTTTCCCCGACTATTCGGAATTTAACCGGGTTCTTTCCAAAGAGAACAGTAAAAATGCAGAACATGAGTATAGTTTTTTGGAGCTAAGTCGCGGATAAAAATCATCTCCGATCATTTTTCCCTTGCTGGCATTCTCGGGTGATAAGTTCCGGATCAACTTCCGCTTCATTTTTCAATCGTTCCCGCATGGCTTTCAATCCTCGCCTAGAAAGACCTTCTCTTCTCAAATCTGCCAATAGACGACAATAACCAGACATGCCAAAAACTGGACATCCGGCTTCTCTGCAAAACTCTGGCCGCTCTTTTCCCATAATCTAACTAACTGTTATTTTTAAACTCATTCACTACCTCTTCCACTTCCGCTACCGACTGCGCGCGCATCAGCTTCTCCCGCAAACTACTGGCTCCGGGAAAACCCTGGCAGTAAATTTTGTAGAACTTTTTTAGTATCCCGAAGTACTTTTTATTCCCCCAGGTTGTATCAAATAATCGCGTATGTTTCAATAGTAAATCCAGTCTCTCTCCGACACTCACCTCCGGATTTGGATTTTTTGAGTTAAAAACCCAAAGGTTTTTGAAAATCGCCCGACCGATCATCACTCCGTCAACTTCGTATTGTTTCGCTTTTCGAAGTCCGTCTGCGCGATCTTTGACATCCCCGTTACCGATAATGAGCGTCTGTACCTTTTTCACATCGGAAGTGGAAGTTGTATCACTTCCGATGTGAACCTGTTGCAACTCGTCGCGCATCTTCACCGCTTTTCCTATCTCATCCCAGTGTGCGTTTACATCTGACATTTCGCGCACAGTTCGGCCGTGGATAGTGAGCGCGTCAAGTTTTTGTTTCAGCAAAAACCCGATCCAGTCGTCAGTCACAATCGAATTATAACCGATTCGCGTCTTGATGCTCACGGGCAACCCATTCGCCCCTTTTTTGGTGGCAGTGATAATTTCAGCAGCCAATGATCGATTTTCGATGAGTGCGGCACAGGCGCCTTTTTTTATCACATTTTTTTCCGGACAACCCATATTGATGTCAATTCCGGCAAATCCCATACCTACTAATTCTTTGGCTATTTGATAAAAATTCTCGGGCATTAGACCCCAGATTTGAGCCACAATCGGCTGTTCTTTGGCGCTAAATTGTAACCGATGGATGACTTTTTCCCGACCCTTTGAACATAACCCGTCGACATTGACAAACTCCGTGAAAAAGACATCAGGTTTTCCCAAATCAGCGATAACTTGCCGGAAAACCGTATCCGTCACTTCTTCCATCGGTGCCAAGGCAAAAAAAGGTTTGGGTAATTTTTTCCAAAAATTTGGCATACATTTAGGGAATGGCAGCGGTGACTTGGGAGAGTGTAGTAAATACGCGATCAGCCTGAGAAAAATCCGCATCCGGATAATGAGTATTTGGCACGCATATCACCTGGATGCCGGCGGCTTTTCCGGCGGCGATGCCGTTAACCGAGTCCTCAATCACCACACACTCCGCCGGCTTTAAATTCAGTTTCATAAGTGTCATCCGATAAACGTCCGGATTGGGTTTGCCGCGTAAAACATCTTCGCTAGTCACAATGGTTTTAAAATATGTTTGCAGTGTGAGGAATTTCCTAAAAATTAGTCGCACATAATCCCTGTCTCCACTTGTAGCTAGCGCCAGGATAAGACCCCGGAGTTTGAGTTTTTCCAGTAAGGGAAGAACGTCCGGAAAAAGTTGCAGCCGTTCCTGGGCCAATTGGAAATAAATCTGCTGCCGCTTACGGTAGAGATCTTCAACCCTACCGGGCAAATCGAAAATATCCTTATATTCGCGGATGATATCAATGATCCGCATCCCTTCCCGACCCGACTTGGGAAATAAATATATCTTACCAAAACTTTCCAAAAATAACCGCATCGCCTCCTGTTGCAGAGGCGTTGAATCCACGAGTAACCCGTCCAGATCAAAAATCACAGCCTTGATCATAACCAATGTATTATATACTCGGCATCAAACATGTTTACTTTGTTATCTGCTGGTTCGTAGTGAGCGTCCGCTGGAAGTAAATAGTTTCCTAGCAGTGTTTTAAGATCTATGGGAGTAAAACTGGGTGAAGGTACTGGTGAAGCCACGTCTGTCACTGTCACTGTTTTAGTCAAGGTTTCCCCAAACAAACCAAAACCAAAATGGTCCATGGAAATCGTCAGATCGTAGCTGCCAGCCTGACTTGGGGCCGTGATTGAAAACGTAAATACTTTCTGTTGACCCTGGGCAATCATATCGGAAGTTGCCAAGTCAACCTCAAAGGCAGACGTCCAATCCGGTGTCACCTTGAGCCGATACCAACCTTGCGCATTTTCAGTCAAGGTTTGTTGCGTCCATGGTGCTCCACCTGTATTTTTGAAAGTCACCGTAGCTGTGGTGACCTGATTTTTGGCCATTTGATTGGGAAGTGTGTTTCCAAGAAGTTGCGCATCTTTCCCATATACCTCCCCAGCTCTTAATGGATCCACTTTGGTGGCGGGTGGCAATGTCGGCAACACAAAAGTAGTTTTTGCCAAACTGGTAGCTAGCATTTTTAAATATTTATACGGATCGGTTGAGGTATCATCATCCCATGTCACCGCTGGTTCAATAGTTTTACCTTCTTGCCATTCGGCTTGGGTCACAAAAGAAATCACCGGTCGCGGCCGGATACCCTGAAACACATCAATCGCCTTGGTAAAACGCTGGCCTTGATTGCGGCGATATATACGTGAGTCGTCACCATTGTAGTAGTAAGCTTCAAACCCGGAGATGACTCCCATCACCAAACCTTTTTGTTGCGAATTGAGTTGCTGCGCTACTCCGGAATAAAAGTCTATTTTCCCTTGAGTAGTAGTATCATCAAAAATTGATCCGGTAAGTCCATATCCATCAAGGAAGGCAGAAATCGGAACTCCATTCCAAAGAGCATAATCATCAAATCGATCGTTATAACCGAGCCAAAAAACAGTTTCTCCCAGGGTACTTTCTACTTCGTGCAAAGCCGTGGTTAACTCTGCTAGGCGATTTTGCTGTTTGTAAATAAATACCATGGGTAGGAAATAAACCATTTTGCCATTTATTCTTAAATAAGTAGGTTCAGTTTTAAATGTTTGCAGTATCGCATTGGCGTGGTTTTTCATGCGCTCGGTATTTGGGGGCTGGCTCAAATCCCAATCATAAGTCATTTCATCAGTCACATAAAATTTAAAGCCTGTTTGCTGAAAATACGGTATCAGATCATTGACCAGCGTTTTCCAGCCGCCATAATACCAATTGTCTTTAGGCACGGGTGGAGCTTGCGGTAAAGCGTCACTCCAAAAACCTATTCCCCAACCTTCTACACCGGCTTTTTGCTGCGAATCTATCAAATACTTCATCATCTCCACATTCGAATCGTCATAAATACCCAAATAGGGATATGTAAATCCATCGCCGTTGCCGAACTCTCTGCGCCACGGCTCAGGACCGACTATTCGGCGCGGATTGGCGCTTCCGTTTACGCCCGAGCAAACATAACATTCATTCCATCCTTCGAAATCATAACTGTACGGCCCTCCCCAATAAGTTCCGGTTGGTAGATGGTGATATAAGTATTTGTGTCCGATAATCCACGGCTTACTTACCAGAGATAGACCGTCAAATTGATATTGAATCGATCCGATAGTTTTATAATAAACTTGGAGTCGGAGCTGGTTATGTCCGGGTTGGGCGATCTCAAAAGTCAAATTTAATCTCTGCCACTCGCTGCTGCCCGTAATAATCCCCGTACCAAAACTTTCCTGAACTTCTCCTCCAAGCGCCCAGACGACAAATTCAGCACTACCTCCTTGAGGTGAACGGAAATATATTTCCGCGCTATAACGCTGTCCGATCACTGTGTTTTCCAAAACATCATAGGCTACAGTCAGCTCATCTCCCAAGTCACTTACGCAGCCACTACAAGGAATGCTCGTATCTAACCAATAGTTTCCGGCTTGGGCTCCTGGGTAAACACTATTTGGATATACTGCCCGATTGACCTGGCCAAATAACCAACCGCTCGCAGTACCATCTTCAAAGCCGCCGTTATTTACCAAATTGTCTGATACGCCCAAAGCGCGGGATACCGGAAACCCGATAAATAATAAACCTATGACAATAATCGTAGTTGTAAATTTCATCCCCAGACTCATGGCAGGATTTAAAAACTGCTTCATCAAATTTATTTTAACGTATCTAGAGGAAATTTTCTGCCTGAAGTTAAGATCTTTTCCGTATCTTTTTTGCTGATCGTCACTGTCCCAAGTCCCATGATTTCTACCTCTTTATTCACCCAATTTACCATTAATGCTGTTTGTTCATCAACCCCCAGGATCGTGGTTTCTGTTGGCAACATTTGACGTAATTTTTCAAACCGCTTTACTCCCATCCAACACCTGGAGGTATCAAAATCTTCACCTTCTTGATTGTTCCAATGCGGAATAATCGTGAGATTTAGTCCATACGATGAAAATAAATCCAAACCCGGTAACCAAAACAAATCCTGTCCGGTCTTGAAAATCTCATACACCGGTAAAGTGTATTTACTTACTGCGACCGCGGTGGCAGAACCCAAACTCAAAACTACTCCTACCTGATGTGCAGAGATCATCTCCTTCCAAACCAAACTGTCATTCAGATGTTTAATCGCATAACTGGGACTACCTGCCCCGCAATAGATCATATCCTGTGCTTTGATCAGTTCGGCATTACTAGGATCATTGGTTGAATGTGCGCCGTCTTTTCGCCAAGCGCGGATCATGGTGACTTGCGGTTTAAAGTTGGACAGACTTTTTTCATAAAAGGCCTTCATGCGCGCGGGCCAACTGTTGATCGCATTGACTTCAAATCCGGTGGGAGTTTCCAAAATTCCCATCCTGACCGGGGCTTTAAGTTTGGCAAGTTTTATAACGTGTTCCTGGATTTTTCTGCCAGTGGGAGACATTTCACCAGATCCGAAGAGAAGGATCAAACCGGGCTTAATAAATTTATTGGTGTCATTCCGAGCGGAGTCGAGGAATCTTGACAACCCAAACTTTGTTGAAGAGATCCCTCCACGCTCCGCCAGTGGGCGGATTGGTCGGGATGACTTCAATAGGTCTTTTTTTTTACGCGAGTGCCGGAAGCCACGTCTTCCACGGTATAACCCGCGACCTCAATTTGTTGCCGCACACTATCTGCTTCGCCAAATTTTTTCTGGGTGCGTAGTTCTTCCCGTTTTTGCAGTAAGTTTTTTATTTCATTGGGCACATCTGTCTCAACGCCATAAGTATCCGAAATACTGCTCAACCCCAACTGCAAAATTTCATCACAAACCATTAGTAGATCATATTTGTCTTCTGACGGGATATTGGTTTTGACGATTTCCCAAAGCACGCCCAAAGTTTGCGGTGTGTTTAGATCAAAACGAATCGTATCTTTGAAACGTTTGCGTAAGTTATTTACCTTATCCAGTTTTTCTGAAGACAATGCGCTGCGAACGGAGTCCTTGGCATGTTTTTTGATGGCTGCTACCTGACCCCAAAGTTGCGCGAGGGCAGTCTGGGCGTTAGTCAGTGCCTCCCAAGTGAAATTACTTTCTTGGCGATAGTGTGTCTGTAAAAACAAGTAGCGAAGTGCAAGCGGTGCAAAGCCTTTGTTTTTGATATCATCCAGCGTATAAAAATTGCCCAATGATTTACTCATCTTGACTCCATTGACCAATACAAAATTATGATGCACCCAAAATTTGACAAATGGCTTGCCGGTGGCTGCTTCTGACTGGGCAATTTCATTGGTGTGATGGATTGGGATATGATCAATGCCGCCGGTATGAATATCAAACGATTCTCCTAAATACTTCATGCTCATAGCCGAACATTCGATATGCCATCCGGGAAAACCTTTACCCCAAGGACTTGCCCATTCCATATCGCGTTTGGTACCAGGTGGCGTCAACTTCCAGAGAGCAAAATCCGTCGCATGTTTTTTCCCCGGTACAGTCTCCACTCTGGCTCCGGCTAATTGTTTTGTGGGATCCATGCCGGATAATTTTCCGTAAGTGGGAAATTTCGTGGAGTCAAAATAGACACCGTCAGAAATAGTGTAGGTAAAGCCTTTGTCTTCAAGACGCTTGACCAACTCAATTTGTTCTTTGATATGATCGGTCGCGCGACATACAATATCAGGTTTTCCTACATTGACGGCTTGCATGGTTTGGAAAAAATAGTCTTCGTAAAATTTGGCGACCTCCCAGGCGGTTTTGCCTTCGCGCTTGGCGCCTTTTTCAAGTTTGTCTTCACCGGTATCGGCATCTGAAACCAAATGACCGACGTCGGTGATATTCATCACATGTGTGACTTGATAATTTAAATAGCGCAGTAGTCGGACCAGTACGTCATCCAACACAAATTTGCGGATGTGGCCAATGTGGGTGTAATCATATACAGTCGGACCGCAGGCATAAATCCCCACTTTCTTATCGTCGAGTGGAACCAGATCTTCAATTTCCCGTGTCAGGGTATTATAAAGACGAATCGTGCTGCTATCTGACATATTTTGAGATTATTGCGCTTTGACGTTTTTCCCGACTTCTCCGCCAAAAGCTTTGGCTTTGATGCCGTAAAGATTGCCCGATTTGGGTTTACTCCAAAGTTTGGGCAATATAGCCCGGGCTTTCTTCTTTTCGGCGGCAATTTCTTTTTTCTGCTTTTCCAACTCCTCAAGTTCCAGTTTTTCTTTTATTGATTGTTCTGAAGCTTGTGGCTGCGAAAATTGTTTAAGCAGCTGCCTGGTTTCAAACAATCGTTTTTGTTTCTCAATTTCGTCTTTTTGGGCAATTTCCGAAATCGCTCTCTGCATGGGTTTTGATGCCGAAGTTTTTTGCCCGGAAACTGGTTTGGCAGCACCCGCTCCCTGTCCGGTAGTTTCGTTCGTGCCAGTACTATCAAGGCCAGTGATTTTGGCCGGCACATTTGCCACTTCGGTGACGATCTGTTTACCCAACTCGCCTAGTTGTTCTCCGATACCTTTGGCAATTCCATCAGCCATAGACTTTAGCGTATAGCGTCTAGGGTTTAGGGTCTAGAAATTTATTTTCTTATTTCACTATCCCCTAGACGCTAGACCCTATACCCTTTATCTTTATTGCTTTAATAGTACTTAAATAGTTTTGAAAAAGCAAAAATTTATTAGGCGAAGCCAAGTCGAATTTTCGCTTCTTCGCTCATCCGTTCCGGCCCCCAGGGTGGATCGAAAGTCAACTCTACTTCTACTTCATCGACTCCATTAAGTTCGTGAATATTAGCCTTGATAGGATCAGAAATGAGGGAAAACAACGGACAGCCGATCGTAGTTAAAGTCATCTTGACTGTAACCTTTTTGTCTTTAATTTGTACCCCATAAATCAATCCCAAGTCCACGATCGAGATCCCCAGTTCCGGATCCGGTACCTGTTTGAGCTTTTCCCAGACTAGTTTTTGACTTAACATAAGATACAAGGTATAATACCATACGTCAATTAGATTGATTGCAAATCCACAGGCACGGCCTGTTTTTTTGTGGTTTTATGATTAAGCTTATAAAAACTCAGTTATTTTCCAGAAAGTTTAGGCAACCGACTTATGTCATCCGATTCACAACGGAACAAGAATTGGCTGCGGCCCGAAATATGCAGTTAACCATAAGCCAACTCCTAAACCAACAAGACCAAGGAATAAACACAGGTCTACCGTTTTTACTAGATGAAGGTTCAAGACTAGAGGTTGACCCGGAACGAAAACTCGTTATGTCGGTTTCTTTTAGAGATCTGGGAATTGCCACAAGCATAGCTCAACAGATACGGGGTCGCGTAGCCTGGGTCGAAGCAGAAAAAACAGGCGATATGGGAAACAGATTTATTACCGGGTCGCCTGAAGTTGGATTTTAAATCTTTTAAGATTATGCCTATCAAAAACATATTAGTAGATCCACGAGTTCGTCACGGTGGAAAAGAAACTTCACCTCCTTACAATCAAAGTGCACGGGTGGATGGTTTTTTGCATGCAATTTTTAAAATTTATACAGATCCGTCGATGGAACTAAGTGCCAGGCTATCCCAACTCGATGCCTTAGGCAAACAATTATTCAATGAGTTACAACCGCATGTAATCGGCATCCTCATGCCGACACCTGGAAACGAGGGTATTTTTGAAACACCGCCATTACAAGAAGATGGAATATTAATCACTCGTTTACCTGAAGCAATAGAAAGAATTCCTGATGCAGAACGAGACATTGTGCAACTTTGGGAAATCGACGAAGCCTCAAGACGCCTACATTTCTTTTCCGTAAGAAAGTGCATGTTCCCCAAACCCAGATCTTAAAACTCCCGTCTCCCTTCAAGTGCGCGGGTCAGGGTGATTTCATCTGCATATTCGATATCTGCTCCCATCGGCAACCCATGAGCCAATCTCGTAATTCTAATGTTTCCACTTTCATTTTGATTTTTGATTTTTGCATTTTGAATTTGTTTTACGATGTACATGGCTGTAGCTTCCCCCTCCATATTTGGGTTGGTGGCGAGAATGATTTCTCTGATTTCCGATGCCGGATCTTGCACCCGTTTTACTAGTTCATGTATTCTGATCTCATCCGGTCCAATATTATTCAAAGGATTTATCGCTCCATTTAGTACATGATAAACTCCGGCAAATTTTCCGGTACGCTCTAATGAAAGGATGTCCAGGGGTTGCTCGACCACGCAAATGAGGGCTTTATTCCGACTGGGACTGGCACAGATCAGACAAGGATCAGCCTCACTGACATTGAAACACACCGAGCAGGTCATTGTTTGACGTTTGAGGTTATTTAGGGCTTCGGCAAAGTTTTCCAGATATTCCTGCGGAACATGGAGTAAATAAAAAGTTAACCTTTGCGCGGTTTTAGGTCCAATACCAGGAAGCCTTTCAAAGGCGTCAATCAACTTGGATACTGGTTTGGGTAAAAAAAACATAAAAATTTCTTATTACTAATTTCTAATTGCTCTAAAATTTGCACTAATTCTTAAAATTAACAATTGAGGATTGTTTAGAAATTAGGTTAATTAGGAATTAGAAATTGGTTATACTATTTTCTTAATCTGTCCAGCCAGAAGCGGAGCCAAAGAAACCACTTCGAGTTTGGGAAACTTGAATTCAGGTTTAAAATATATGGAATCCGAGACATACACTTTGTCAATTGGGCTTTCATGTAACACACTTCTTGTGCCATCAACGAAGTCAGCATGAGTCACACACGCGATCACTTTTTTAGCTCCCTGTTCTTTCAAAGCGTAAGCTGCCTTAACCAACGTTGAACCTGATGTAGTAACATCATCTACCAATATCGCTGTTTTACCTCGAGCGTCTCCGATAAGCCGGGCGCTTTCAATATGATGTAGTTTGTCTAAATTGCGCTTCTTCTCAATCAATGCTAAAGGCGCATCAAGTAAATCGGCAAATTTTTGGGCGCGTTTTGCAGCTCCTGCATCAGGCGAAACGACCACCAAATCTGCTTTCAATCCTTTTAGTTTCGGGACAAAAATCTCGGCCCCGTAGAGATGCAAGACCGGAATATCAAAAAACCCGACCACCATATCAGAATGAAGATCAACAGTCACGATTTTATGGAAGTCTCCTGCTTGGATGATGTGGGCCATGACGCGAGCCGAAATACCTTCCCCTTCCCGATGAGCTTTGTCTTGTCTAGCGTACCCATAGTAAGGGATCACTGCAATCATTTTCCCGCAGTCATTTGATTTGAGTGCATCAGCAATCAAACACAGCTCGACCAGATTTGAATCCACCGGATTTGACAAAGAAGCGATCACAACAACTGTTTTGTCTACGACATTTTCCTCAACCCGCACTCGTTTTTCACTGTCTGCAAAAGTGACAATTTCCAACTTCCCTAAAAACTTGTTTAAGATTTTGGCAATTTCATTGGCCAATGGTTTATTGGCTCCACTAGAAAACAACACAAAATTTTTCATCTTAATCTTATGTTTAGTGTATACTTTTTACCAAATTCTGCCAACTTGGCTATCCCTTGGCGCAAAATTTCATCCTCTACTGCAAAAGACAACCGCAGATGCCCTTCTCCGCTTTTGCCAAAAATACTTCCGGGGACTACTCCCAATCCGACTCTTTCCAATATTTGTTCAGCTAAGTTGATCGACGAAATATTCAGTTTGTATTTGGGAAAAATATAATAGGCGCCTTCCGGCACGGCAAAAGTAAAGTCGTCGTTTAATTGACTCAAAAGTTGCACCGCCAGATCCCGCCTGTTTTTGAAAATTTGGCCGTATTTGGCCACAACTTCCTGGGGACCGGTGAGAGCTGCTAGGGCTGCCCGCTGCGAAATCTTTGGTGCACACCCAACTAAGGCATCGTGAGTTTTGGCGATGAGTTTGATCGTCTCGGGTCGGGCCAATACATAACCTACTCGCCAACCAGTCATGGCGTATTCCTTGGAAAAAGAACGGATGGTCAACAATCGCTCGCTCAAATCCCAAAAATTGAGTAAACTCGCAAACTTGTGTTCAAAGTCTAAAAACGTGTATGTTTCATCTGCCAAAACCCAAAAACCGTATTTATTGGCTAGTTCGACTAATTTCACCATCTGGGTTGCCTCAAACACAGCGCCGGTGGGATTGTTGGGATTGGTGATGATGAGAAGTCTCATTCCCTGTTTGGCTGTGGTCTCAACTAGATCCAAATCAAGTATCCACCGGCCGTCTTCACGCATGGGGATTTCACATGCTTTGCCGCGCGCTAGCATCACAGCCGGAAAATGGTTGCAATAATCAGGAGTAATGATCCCCACCTTATCCCCATTTTCCAAAAGCGACAAAATGCTTGAGGAAACTGCCTCCATCGCCCCCACTGTGACTAGCACATTCGCCTCGGCAGTGAGCTGTAATCCGTGTTCGCGGTTGTGTCTATCGACGATCGCTTGCCGTAGTTCCAATGTCCCCAAAAAGTTGGGATAGACACCAATTGCCCGATCATCCAAACTGGCTTTGGCAGCCGCGATGATATGGGGTGCCGTCGGAAATGACGGAATCCCCTGGCCCAGGTTGATCCCGCCTACCGCTTTGACTTTGATCGACAATTGCTTGATGACCGATTCCGGTAATTTATTAGCAAACATAAAAAAATTAGCGAATTTGTTAAATACCTAACACCTGCAAATCTTTTTTGTAATTTTGTGCGTGTTTCGGCAAACCACGCAATAGTGTTTGAGTAAAGTCATTATCTCCCAGTTTTTTTACTAATCCTTTAAATATCTCGAGTTTTTTCTCCGCTTGATCGTACGATTTTCTTGCTTGGACATCAACCAAATAACTTATCAACACAGGTAACGCATTTCTTCTCCCTACCTGATTCCACCCGTTGTTCAGTAAATTTTCGATCAAGCTAACTTGATGATAAAGCCTAAGTCTAGCAGCTGCCTCTAAAAAATCATCTCCCACTTCTGCCCTGGTATCTAGAATTGTGCCGATTACAATTGCTTCCCAGATGTCTCTATCCGCCTGCTTGTTTAAGTCATACCTACTAATTCTGCCATAAACTAACGGCGCCAGTAATTCATGAGTTCCTAAATCTCTAACGGTATTAAATACGTCAGTTGCTCTTTGAATAAATCTACTTGGAAGGCCACCAGTTCTCTCTGTTAACATTTGTGTCCTAATCAACCTCCGAGATTGATTTACTTCGTAACCTTTGGTAATTTAATAAGATTTAATCTCAAATTCACTTTCCACTTTTGGTTTCCCAAATGCTTCCCAAGCCGATTCGCCTCTGACCCAGATTTCCATAAACCTATTCTCGCCGCCGGTCGAACCCGGAGCGAAAGAAATCTTCCCATCCTTTACTTTGTACGTATGATCGGCCACTACCCCTTCGCGTACCACCCTATTTACTTTGATTTTGACGCGCGTGCCGGCTGAAATCCTACACTGCGATTGTCTCATAGTGGTTTTTAAATTACCATACCCGTCGACAAAACCGATCAGGTTAACCGGCGGCTTTGAAATAGATATCAAAGGTAAATCCTGACCGATGAAACTTTTCTTACCGTGCGCTATCCCCATCACCGCATCCGGATAAAAATCGCGGGAACGAAATTGGCTACCGCTATTTGCGACATTGACACGTTTAAAATTGACCATCTGGTTTTTGATAAACGAAAAACAATAGCCGGTGTGAACTGCCAAAATAACAGTTCCATTATTAAGTCTAGTATAAGCAAAATCGCCGCCCAAAGTCTGGTGGTTGGCTTCAGTCATTTTGATTCTGGGGGCAGTATTCGAGTAAATGATCAAGCCCGGAAAGGCGTTGACTGTAGCAAATTGCGAGATCCACATACCGGTAGCCACAGTGCTAAATTTCGGTACCGAGACTGTATTTACGACCACTTTGCGGTCTAAATACGTGAGTTTTTGTACTACTTCCGCAAATGCCGGATCGCCCACCCCATAATCAGCAATCAGTTGGATAATCAAAGGTTTATTCATGTGTATGGATATTGTAGCAAAATACGAGCTAAGATTCAGCAGTTACGTGTAGTACTCAATGAGGTCGATGCGGGTGATGACGCCCATGGGTTTGTGTTTGGGGTCAACTACAACCACGAAGTCATGTTTGGTGAGAAGCAGTGACACATATTCGATCGATTCGTTTTCTGCCACCGCGGTGATATTGGGATCCACAAGAGCAGCGATATGATTGGTGGGGCCGATACTCTTGTTGTAAAGACCAGTAAGCAGATCCCTTTCGGTGATTTTTCCGGTGAGTTTCTGCTTGTCCACGACCGGGATTTGGGAAATATCGTGTTTACTCATGAGGCTAATCGCGTGTTTGACAGTGTCTTTGGAGGTGACAATTACCAGCGCGGGTGATTTTTTACTTCTTAGCACCTGACCAATATTGCTTGCTCCATCTCCTTTGGGTAAGAATCCGCTGCTCCTCATCCACTCATCGTTATACATTTTGGAAAGATAGGATTTCCCACTATCAGGAAATAACACCACGACTAAACCGGTCTTTAATTTGCTACACACTTTTTGGGCGGCATAAAGAGCCATCCCGGCTGAACCGCCGACTAAAATTCCTTCTCTGCGCGCCAGTTCCCGAGCTGGGGCAAAACAATCTCTATCTTCGACCTGGATCACATCATCGATATATTTGAAGTCAATAGTTGAAGGAATAAAATCTTCGCCTACACCTTCGACTTTGTAAGTCTTCATTATTTTGGGAAATTTTTTGGACTTGTGGTACTCAGTAAATACTGATCCAACCGGATCTACACCAATGATTTTGATTTTGGGATTTTTTTCTTTTAAATATTTGCCCACTCCGGTGATCGTCCCGCCGGTTCCCATACCACAAACAAAATGAGTAATTTTGCCTTCGGTTTGTTTCCAAATTTCCGGACCGGTGGTTTGATAATGGGCTTCCGGATTGGCCGGATTGTGATATTGATCAGGTTTGTAGGCACCGCGGATTTCCCGAGCCAACCGATCAGAAACTTTGTAGTAACTACGTTCGTCCTCGGCCATGACCGCAGTTGGCGTGATCACGACTTTGGCTCCATAAGCCCGAAGTAAATTTCTTTTTTCATCGCTCATTTTATCAGGCATCACAAAAATGGATTTGTAGCCGCGGATTGCTGCTACCATCGCGAGTCCCGTACCGGTATTTCCGGACGTCGGTTCAACGATCGTCCCACCTTTTTTGAGCCAACCCTTCTTTTGCGCCCGATCGATCATGGTAGTTCCGATTCGGTCTTTGACTGATCCACCGGGGTTCAAGTACTCGAGTTTGGCCAAAAGTGTCACGCGGGGGTTGGGATTGAGCTCGTTGATTTTAACAAGTGGTGTATTGCCAATCAGTTCAAGAATAGAGTTGTAATACATGTAGTTAGACTTCAGGCAGAATCGGGAAGTTTCCTCAAATTTGCTGGAAGTATACGCAAACCGAACCAAGAAGTCAAAAATCAAACTTCATATTGACTTTTTATATAAAAAGATAATAATACAACCTATAGCTTATTGAAAAATAATATGATAAACGTAGTCGAACGACTCAGAAACCAAACAACTATTTATGACGGAGCAAAAGGAACTTTTTTAGCAGAGTATGTAATAAATATAGGTGATCCTACTGATTTATTAAACCTCAGAAAACCGAGTGTGGTATTGGATGTTCACGAAGCATATATAAACGCCGGTTCAGGACTTATTCAAACTAATACTTTCTGTGCTAACTCCCTAAGATTGGCATTAAATGGCTTGGGTCCTGACGATGCATATCAAATTTCTCGCCAAGGAGCTTACTTGGCTACACTTGCTGCTAGTAATCATAATGTATTGGTCGCAGGAGACATCGGACCTACGGGGAAAATGCCAGAACCCTGGGGGGATACAAGTGTAAAAGACATGACACAGGCATTTATTCCCCAAATTGAAGGCCTTATTGCAGGCGGTGTCCATGTGCTTCACATCGAAACAATGTCAACAATTGAGGAAGTATTGGCTGCAATAGCCGCCAAAAATAAAGTAAATCCAAATTTTCCAACAATGGTATCTATGTCATACGAAATGACATCTCCGCGCGGCCTACGAACAATGACAGGTGTGGCTCCAAGCCAACTTGTAACAGTTGCTGACGAACATCAACTATTGGCTTACGGAGCCAACTGTGGACGGGGACTTGAAGGCGCTGAAGATTTAGTTAGAGTATTAAGAAACAATAACCCAAATGCAACTTTACTTATGAAATTAAATGCAGGCATTCCTATTTTAAGAGGAAATCAAACAGTATATGAGGCTGAACCAAAAGATATGGCTCTTTATGCGAGACAAATGCATGAACTAGGTGTTAAAATCATTGGCGCGTGCTGCGGCAGCACTCCTGCTCACATTGAAGCTATGGCGAATGAATTACAAAGATTACCTGTATAAATCACTTCTTGGAATTTAACCGACTGCTTACGTCCCCTCTTGCCAACTACGCAAGTACTTTCTTTGCACTGAAGTGATGCGATCAAAGCGCATGCCCATGGCTCGCAACTTGAGTCTGGCTACCCGCTCGTCAATGGCTTTGGGTAAAACATAGACTTTGGGTTTAAGTGTGCCGCGGCGTTTGACGAACCAGGCCGCTGCCAAAGCCTGATTGGCAAATGACATATCCATGACTTCTGCCGGATGACCTTCGGCTCCGACCAAGTTGATCAAGCGCCCCTCACCCAACGCGAAGATTCTTTTACCTGACGGCAATGTCACTTCTTCTAGATTGTTACGCAGTACTCGTCTCTTTTTGGCAAGTTTGATGAGTCCATCATAATCAAATTCTACATTGAAATGCCCCGAATTGGCTACAATTGCCCCATCCTTCATGCGTTTCATGTGATCAACGGTGATCACCTGTTTATTGCCAGTGGCCGTCACAAAAATATCACCGTAGCGAACCGCCCGACCTATCTGATCCACAAAAAATCCATCCATCGCTGCTTCTAAAGCCTTGACCGGATCCACTTCCGTGACTGTCACTAGGGCTCCCATCCCGCGCATCCGTGTCGCCACACCGCGACTACACCAACCGTATCCGCAGATAATCACCCGTTTGCCGGCAAGCAACATGTTGGTCGTACGGATGATGCCGTCGACAGTTGATTGACCTGTACCGTAGCGATTGTCAAATAAATGTTTGGTGTCACTATCATTTACTGCGAGTACCGGGATTTGAAGCGCTCCATCCTTGGCCATAGCTTTTAGCCGAATCACACCGGTAGTTGTTTCTTCAGCACTTCCCCATACTTCCGGGATTTGCTTTTTGCGATCAGTATGCAAAAGCGTCACCAAATCAGCTCCATCATCGGTCGTAAGTTGCGGATGAAAATCCAAAACTTGTTGTAGATGCTTGTAATAGGTTTTTTTATCTTCGCCGTGGATTGCAAACACCGGTACGTTGTAATCAACGACCAATGAAGCAGCTACCATATCCTGGGTAGACAACGGGTTACTAGCGCACAATGCCACTTTGGCCCCACCGGCCAAATAAGCCAAAACGAGATTGGCTGTCTCAGAAGTGACATGTAAACAGGCGCCAATAGTCAACCCCTTGAGTGGTTTGGTGACGGCAAATTCTTGAGTTATGAGTTTCATGACCGGCATGTTCTGTCCGGCCCATTCAATTTTTTTCTTGCCTTCCGCGGCCAGTTTTAGACTTGCTATATCTGATGAAACAGATTTACTCATAAATCCCTTTCTTTCGAACAGTTCGATAATGTTTATGTAATTGATTTAAGTTAATAACTCAATTTTCTTGTCAAGTCAAGTAAAACCCTGCACGGTTATCCGAAAGTATTTTTTAGGTAACGGCAATAAATATACGTTTGCCCAAGCTTAAACCGTACAAAAACTTGTTCCACTCCCGAAGTGGAAGCATATTTACACTTCGGGAGTATGTTTATGGCCACTCAAGTTTTATTCCAAAGTTTTCCTGATATCTTTTTGAAAACTCGCCTATTGAATAGTTGTGCGTTTGGGTGCCGTATTTTTCGACAGTGTAAACCGCGGCCACACTCCCCATTTGTCCGCTAGTCTTAAGGTCAAATCCACGTAAGTATCCGGCTAAAAATCCGGCGCGGTAAGCATCTCCGGCACCTGTCGGATCTGATGTATTTTTGGGCTTGGCTGGTTGAATAGTTAATAACCCCTCCTCACCTCCCCTTAATTTAAGGGGAGGAAGCCTGCCTGCCGGCGAGGCAGGGGTGGGGTTATATTCAATCAACGACCCTTTACTTCCTAACGTTGTAATAATAATCGGTACTTGTTTTAATAATTGTTTTTTGCTAAGTCCGGTTTTTTTCAAAATTAAATCTATTTCATAATCATTACCAATCAAAATAGTTGCCTGGGAAATTCCGGCAATCAATTCTGCTTTTGAAAAATTGCCAATTTGAAACGCCGGATCATAAAGATATGGCAATTTCAATTTTTGACATTCCAACACAAACTTTTTCATGGCCGGAGGTGTAGTTGGAGCAATTACCACAAAAGACGCTTTGTCTTTGATCTTAGTTAGCGATAATTTTTCATCAAAATTGACGGCTCCGGTATAAAAAGCGCCGATTTGGTTATCTTCTTGATCAGTGACCACAAAATAAGAACCGGTCGCGACTTTAGTCACTTCCTTAATGAGTTTGGTTTCAATTTTAAATTTATGAAGATGGATTTTGTATGGTGCAAAATCGTTTCCGGCTGCAGCTAAAATCAAAGGGTTTGTATCCAATAATTTTAAATTGTAGGCAATGTTTCCAGCAGTTCCCCCGAAGTTTTTGGTTAATTTGTCAACCAGAAATGAAAGAGAGATTTTGTGGATCTTATCCGGCATGATCCGGTCTGCAAATCGCCCTGGAAAATCCATGATGTAGTCAAAGCCCAAAGAACCGGTAACAACGATATTCATCGTAATTATCCAATTGTCAAATAATCAAATTCTCAAATAAATACCAATTGGATAATTTGATAATTAGAAATTGGATTATTGGATAATTCCCTACTGACCTAATCCCATCTGTTGGGAAATGGCGGCAAGTTTACTGGCTGCTGCTTGCTGGGATTGTTTAATCGCATCATTTAATATCTCTACCATTTCCGGCACGTTTTGGCCATCGATAAAGACTGAAACCACTCTTTGGTTGCCGGTGATCACGATTTTGATCCGGCCGCGTTCGACCGTAAATTCCTGCGCCTCCAAATCTTTTTGGATTTGCGCCGCTTGTTGCCGCATTTTATTTAGATCCCCAAGCATTTTTAGTGGATTTTGCATAATACTCCTCTTCTATCCCACCTTCATTATTATTATATGATTTGCGGGATTGAACCCACCGAAGCGAGCATTCAACTACGAGACTGTAAGCCTCGAGGTGAATTCGAGCGGAGGCGGGCTAAACAATTTAATTTCTCTTCTTTAGTACCACTTGTACTTTGACATCCAAACCCAACATCTTCTTGATCACACTGGTAATTATATCATGAAATTTGGGTTCATCTAGTCTCTCGGCGTGGAATTTGTAGGCAGCCTCGATAGTCAAAGTATCATTACTTAGATCTACCGGTTTGCACGAACGCAACACCCCCACAATTGAGTGGTTAAACGGTTTTAGGGCTTCCAAAATTTCCGGCCATTTACTAGCTACAGGACCGGCGTTACCAGATACTACGGACGCAGGTGAAAAAGCAGCCCCGGGAGCCGGTTTCAGGTCAGTTGGCGCCGGCAATTTTACATTTTCGGAGTATTCGACTATTCCCAACTCAAAAGGTAAGGCAGGAATCACTGCTGTTTTCAGTTCCGCAAAACTTCGGCTGAAAATTTCAATCGCCGAAAGTAAATCTTCTCGTTTCCACTCTGATTTTTGTTTGGTGAAGTCTGCGAGCAATAGTTCTTCAAGTTTTTTTAGTAAATCAATAAAAAACTGCCGGACATTTTTGCCGTCTCTAACCAATTGTTGGATCAACAACAATAGTTCTTTCGTCTGTTTTTGGCGTAAGGCTTCCAAAAACTTGGTTTGTAACGCGCTATCTGCACTGCCCAATTTACGCGCTACTTCAACTAGAGTAATTTTTTTGTTTTCCAAAGCTACTTCTTCAAGTATTTTGGTGGCATCCCGAAAAGACCCATCTCCCCCCCTTGCAATTTCGGTGAGCGCTGCTTCTTCAATGTCTAATTTTTCGCCCTTTACCACCCGCTTTAACGAATGTAAAATTTCGCTATTGCTAGCCCTGTGGAAATCTATGCGAATGCAGCGGGACTTGATAGTTTCCGGCACTTTGTGGGACTCTGTCGTAGCTAGGATAAAAATCGCGTGGCTGGGAGGCTCCTCGAGTGTCTTAAGCAAGGCATTAAAAGCTTCGGTCGTCAACATGTGTACTTCGTCAATGATATACACCTTGTATTTGAGATTTGTGGGGGTTAGTTTGATTTTTTCTCGTAAATCGCGGATTTCTTCAATCCCGCGGTTACTAGCTGCATCGATTTCCAAAACATCCAGATTTTCACCCTTTCCAATACTTAAACATCTATCGCATTTGCCGCAGGCTTCGCCCGGAGTTTTTGCGGATTTGCAGTTGATGCTTTTAGCTAAAATCCTGGCAGTTGAGGTTTTCCCTGTACCTCTGGGTCCGGTAAAAAGAAAAGCGTGCGGAATGCTGGGTTTACTCAAATATTTGGCCATCCGTTCGGCTACTTCCGTATTATCAAGTTCGGCCAAAGTTTGCGGACGATATTTGAGATAAAAAACCATAAAAAAAGCGTTTAGGGTATAGCGTTTAGCGTATAGACTAAAAAGATATTACACAAAAATGTCACTGAACGCTAGACGCTCTACGCTATACGCTCATTTATTCGTGGTGTATACCCATCAAGTGGTCAAGTCCGTGTGCGATCAATGCCTGAATTTGCTCATCCACCAGTTTATTATTTTCAGCTGCTTCCATGACGGCTTGAGGGTAAGAAACGATCACATCGCCCAAACGCCAAGTTTTGTCCGGAGCTGATTTTTCCGGTGAAAAACCCACTTTGATATCTTCGCGGGTTGACACACCCGGATCATCCAGAGGGAAAGATAACACATCAGTCGTTTCCGGAAGTTTTCGATAAGTCGTGTTTAATTGTTTCATTTTCCGATCTCCCACTATCGAAACTCCCACTTCGATTTTGCCGCTGATTTTATGGGTCAGGTACTGTTCGACGAACTGCCGGATTTTGACCCTGTCTGCAGGAAACCGTGATTCTTTGTAAATCAAAACATTAATCATGTATAAATAATCCAATTATCAAATTTCAAATTATCCAATATTATTTGTATTTATTGGATAATTGGTACTTATTTGAAATTGGATAATTATTTTTGTAATTCTTCCTTCACTATCTTTCCTACCCTGTCTCCACCTGCCTTACCGGAAATACGAGCCATGACTGCACCCATCACTTGACCAAACTGCATTTGTCCGCTTCCGGTAACTGATTTAACTATCAACCTAATCTCCTCATCTGTCATTTCCGGAGGTAAATAAGTTTTGAGAATCGCCAGTTCTACAGTTTCTTTACTGACCAAATCCGGTCTTACGCCCCGGGTAAATGCGGTAATTGACTCTTCGTGGGTTTTCACTTGCTTACGGATGACTTTGGTGACATCTTCGTCTGTCAGCTCTTTTCCAGAGGCAGGCGGATAGTTATCTATCGCAAATTTTTTGATCGCCGCAATGAGATACCGCAACGTTTCCGTGCGAAGTTTATCGCCACTCTTGAGTGACTGGTTCAAATCTTGGGTTAAATCGTCCAGTAACATGAGTTTAATAATTTCGTCGCGTAAATTTTCGGCGTTTCAGGAGTTTGGCTTTTTCTTTTCTGATTTCTGCTGGTTTTTGGTAGAATTCGTGTTTTTTTAAATCCTGCAGAATACCTTCCGCCAAAACTTTCTTCGAAAATTTACGGATTAATGAATCTGACGTATCGCCAGGTTGGGCTTTGACTACAATCATGAATCATGAGACACCTCCCCCCAATGTTTCTTTCAGTAATTGTGCTAACTGGGTTGGTTTTTCCTGTTGTCGCTGTTTGCCTTCTTGTAAGCCAATTTCTTTTTTGTACTGTGGCACTATCCACAAATGGGCGTGTTTTACTTCCCGCCCAAACGTACCCAATGTCACATGGTCTGCTTCAAGTACTGGTATTATAACACGAATTATCTTTTGTGCGGTAGCAAAAAAAGTGCCAATATCTGGTAGCTCATAAATCCAGCGGTGATGGACTTTGGGAACAAGCTGTAGATGCCCCAGGGTTTGCGGATACCTATCCAAAAATGCGATTGTCTCATCATCTTCATAAACTATGAAGGCTGGTGCTTTTTTGGCTACGATTTCGCAAAAAACGCAATTTTCCATCGATTACTTACCTTTGAAATGTTTCGTAAATACTATAGTTTGTATCCAAACTTCCGCAACAGGTCTTTACGATGCTTTACTTCTGCGTCTTTTTCCACCAGTGTAGGTGCGCCTCCGTCAACAACTCCAAGTATTCCTCCACCCTGTTGGGTACGGGCAACGATCACCTCAACCGGATTGGCTGTGGCACAAAAAATATTTACAACTTCCGGCACCATTTTGATTGCATTTAAAACGTTGATCGGAAATGCATTTTCCAAAAAAATATAAAAGGCGTGTCCGGCACCAATTCTTTTAGCGTTTTTAACAGCCAATTCAATCATTGTCTCAGAGGTTCCCGATTTTCTGATAAGTCTTGGTCCCGATGCTTCACAAAATGCCAAGCCAAATTTGATTCCCGGGACAACACCCACGAGTGCTTCATGCAAATCTTCAACGGATTTGATGAAATGAGATTGCCCGATTATTAAATTAACAGAGTTCGGATTATCAATCTTGATTATGTCAGTTGTCATATAACCTCCCATTTTTGTCATTCTCGCGAATGCGAGAATCTATTAATTAGTAATTGTTTTATATAAATCCGTGAGTGTCGGATTAAATTCTTTTATTAAGTTTAGTTTCCATTCTCGGTTCCAATGTTTTAACTGTTTTTCGCGTGTTAACGCATCCTTTATATCACTAAATTCTTCGTAATAAACTAAGCTTTTAATTCTATATTTCTTGGTAAATCCTTCTATTAAATTTTCTTTGTGTTCGTATACTCTACGAATCAAGTTGTTGGTTACACCTATGTATAAAACACCGGAAAAACTCATCAAAATATACACAAAGTATTTCATGAGAGATCCTCGCCTGCGCGAGGATGACAAACTACTTAAGAACTTCAATAATTTTATCTAACGATAACTTCGTCGGCCGCATATCCGGATTTTTGGTCGTGCCATTTAAGAGTATTTTTTTGCTGGAGTGCAAAAACCAAGTCGCTTGAGGATCTTTTTGTTTTAACGTTTCGTAGCTTCGGGTAAAATCAACACTGGTCCCTGGCAACCCCTTGATCCGCACGTAGCCTTTTTTGGGATCTTTACGCACCGAAACTACATAACCCATTTTTTGGGAAACTTTGAGCACCGCGTCGTTTAATGTCTCAAAAGCTATTGCTTTACCCCACTGACTTTTAAATTTGATACCATCGGTTTCGATAATCTCTTCGGCCCAAACTTTTTCCTGCATCACTTTGTAAATCGCATCCAGCATGACAAACCCGGTTTCCAATATTTTGTGATTTTGCCCGGCATCATTTTCAAACACAAACTTGAGCCCGTCAATGATGCTCACACTATCAAACGCGTGATAGTCAGCCGTCGCATCTTTGAATTTGGCTTCGCCAAAATGGTCATAAAAATTGACTACATCACAAATTCGCTCCAGCGCTTCATCGCTCCATTTGCCTTTTTTGTCAATTTGGGTGCGCAGATAGGCATACGTTTTTTTGGCTGCACAGGTGTCATCATCATTTTGGTGATGGTCAAGCATGCCAAAACCGGTATCCACATGCAGTACGTGAGCATCCGTTTCGGGAATTTGGTCATCCAAAGTTTTCCCTGCCGGAACAAATTTTACTTGTGAATCCTGCCAGTTGGGAAGAAAACGTTTGATCAGCCACACCGAAGTGATGGCATCAAGGTCTGGGGTATGGTGGGTAACGATCGTAAACACGAAGGTAAGTATAGCGTACTTAGTATAGTGAATCAACGAAAACTTTTGATTCCATACCCACTGGTAAATTATTTAAGTGTAGGTAGATTGGATAGGATACCTACACAAAAAGCGCCTGCGCCACAAACGGTAAACGTTACTGCTGCAAAAAGGATGGCGTATCTGCAGCCACCTTGATCAGGTAAAGAACTATGTAGTTCTATCGGAAAATCAGGCTCTGGAGGAAATGCTCTTTCTAACAATTCAGTTCCCCTGATTGCCCGCGCTACCTCTAAAGGTCCCCTGTTACTGAATTCTCCTCCATCTTTAATTTCTGGCGACCTCCTAGACATACTCACATATTTTACAGCACTTGCGCAATAAAGACCGTATGCACGCCTTCCCAACTAGCGAGTTGGCTTCTAACGTGTTGGCTTCCTAAAACTCAGCTTTCCACCCCGGGGGTGGAATTGAGGGTATAAAAACGTTTGATCAGCCACACCGAAGTGATTGCATCCAAATCCGGAGTATGGTGGGTAACGATCGTAAACATGGGGCAAATATACTAGGAATTACCATAGCGAACAAGTCTGCTATCTTGATATCGTATTAGTAAGATTATATATAGGTTGAATCAAAGAAAATATCAAAAAACATACTGCTAATAGTAAAAATATAAACACTCCAACTTCCTGCTTTCTATCCAAAATCTCACTAGTTTTAATCATTTCATCGTCTTTATATTTGACAATTTTTCCATTAATCTGCTTGTCTATATAATCCGTGAAATAGAAATAATAAATCAATGCAATTGAAATGAGCACAAGCGCTCCCACGATATAGGGTTCAATTTCAATAATAATTGGTTTTGTGAGCGAATAATCGGCGTATAATTTCACTAGCTTTGGAAACACAACCAAATGAAGTACCACAATCACCAGTGATGTAGCACCAGTGATTAAAGCCAGATTTAATTTCCGAGCATGAATAAGGTCTTTTACATCTGCTTTTTTTATGTAATATGGCCAAAACATTCCACCGTATAACATATCTTTCATCAGCTTAATAAAAAGTAAACTGTATGTCAATCTTGAAGTTGAAAAGCTACACCTGCCTTGGGTATTTTAGAACCAAATCAACCCGACTGGTTGTTTACCTTTCTTATTTTCTCTACTGTGAAACGAAGCTCAACATATAATCATGTAAGGCTTTAATTTGATACTCAAAACGGCCTATAGCTGCGCGGTCAGCCGGAGCGTAAGCTTCTGCATCAATCAAGTAAAGTCTGTTACTCTCGAGATGATACAACACGTTGTTTGGTGCACGATTTTGCATAATGTCACCGTGTATTTTTCCGTGTTGCCTACTGAACTGGAGTTGATCCTGATGTAAACGATGTATTAAGTCAACAACTCCTCTCTTGGTAAGTCCGCTAAATTCGCTATGACCTGATTCACCATTATATGCGTTTATATCCATTTCAATGGCTATGTCATTAATATTTCTTCCAATATAAGGCATATCAATTATAAGATAGCGAGTGAAATCGGTGTTTTTTACCATCAACCTTCCTAAGTGTTTATTATATTTATGATAAAATGGAATCAAGTGTCGAAGTATTTCAAATTCTGCCTCTGCATCAGAATCGTGTGGTCTTACTTTATATACTCGATCTGCAATGCGAAAGACCCTTCGCTCTTGGAAAAACACTGGATACACTTCGTTAATCGCTTCTCTTTTTACCGGATAACCAATCCCTTCCATAAACAACTCTACATCCGTAGTTGTAGGTCGATGCGTTTCTCTCATAGAATGTAACTATATCACAATATATCAATTCTTGGGTTTTGCGAGGTATAATAGTGTCTGAGGAATTTGGCTAAAATAAATGAATTCCACTCCCACCCGACGAGTGGGTTAGCTAGACACCTCCGGTATTTTTAAATTATTTTAAAATAAATGAGTGTCAATTAGATGTGCGCCTTGGGCTGGAGTGTTGACAATAATATTTTTTACTTCCGGGATTTGTTTGAGTTTTTCCACTACTGCTTCCTGCGTCTTTGACTCACAAATCAGATGAATGTCTTGACCGGTATTAATCGTGAAATAAACTGAAATACCTTCTGCGCGCCATTTTTTGGTGAGTTTCATGATGGTGAGTGTACCCGGGGTCCAATAAATTAAAGATGGTTTTGATGTCAGCATTACAGCGTGCATTTCCAAAGCTTCAGCTTCCATAAGTTCCCCCAAGTTGGTAAAGTTTTTTTCTGCGAGTATTTTTTTGCAAAGGGCTAATTTTTCTTGGATATGGGCTTTGCGCACAGGAAAAAATGGACTTGTGCTTACTAATTTTTGTCCCTCAGAACTTGGCACATCTTTTCTCCCCTCACTGACCACTGCTACCACATCTATCAAGTCCCAATAGTCAGGCGGATATAGGGAAACCGCATATGAAGCATCTGAAGTATCACCATCCAACCATTCCACGAACCCATCGGGAATTGAACGGCAGGCGGATCCAGATCCTTGACGAGCCAGAATCGATAATTCTTTTTCCGAAAGGTTTAACCCCGCAGCTTTTGCAGAAGCAACGGTTAACGCTGCAAACCCGGAAGCAGATGAAGAAAGTCCGGTGCCAATCGGAAAATTATTTTTGGTGACCACCTTGGCTTTATCAGCTATTTTGGCCAGTGCCCGAACTCTATCCAGATGTTTGATCGCCCGGCTACCTTCATTTGGTTCACGAATGCCATTTATCTCAATGTAATCTTCTGTAAATTGGGGAGAAAACTCAACAGTGGTTGTGGTTTGCAAACCACTCAGATTCATGGAAAGACTCCCATTTTCCGGAAGTCTTAAGACCTCATCCTTTCGACCCCAATACTTGATAAAAGCGATATTTGATGGTGCAACTGCCGTGGCTTTCATAAAAATTATGGTAACTTCTCACTTCGTTCGAAGAATATGATTTTATTGTTCGAGCGTCAGCAAGAACTTACATTAGTCCTCTACCCTAACTCCCTCCACATTTGTTTCAATTTCTATCACTTGTCCCCCTGCTTCGGAAATTGCTTGTTTGACAGCTTGAGTTTTGTCGGGAGGAGCAAGAGCAATCATGCAATCTCCCACTCCAGCTCCGGATAACTTCGCCCCATATGCTCCTGATTTTTTAGAAGCGTCAATTAAGTTTTCCAGTCTTTCAGAGGAAACACCTAAGTCACGCAAGTATTCTTGATTAAAGTCCATCAGTTTTCCAAGTCGTTCATAATCATTTGTTTGTAGTGCGACTTTTGCCTGTTCAACTAGTTGGACAATAGCATTAAATAATTTTTCCATTTTTTCCGGATATTGTTTTTTCTTTACCGATATTTGATTTACAAGCGTAATCGTATCTGCTTTAATACCCGTATAACCTACTATTAATGGCAATGAATCCACAGATATTGGCTCGATCACTTTTCCACCAGTAACAAAATATAAACAACCGCCATAAATACCGGCAGCTACATCAAATCCAGAACCTTTGCCTTGCACATCCAAAACAGTTTTGTAGGCAATATCAAACAATTCTTTCTTTTCGTCATTCCCGCGCAGGCGGGAATCTACTTTAATATTACTTCTCACTTCGTTCGAAGAATACATTTCCCGCAACGCCTTAACGACACACACTGTTGAAGCAGATGATGAACCGAATCCAAATTGAGAGGAAAACTCTGAATGCGTTGTTACTTTCAATCCACCTGTGAGATGATATTTTTCTGAAAAATTTCGCACTGCATTTTCCACAAATTGAGCACCTTTTGGCATCTCACCCTTACCCAATTCCTTCATGGGTTTTGAATAACCAGTGACATTCACATCCGGCGCTTCTAAACTAAATATCGAATCGTCAGTGACTTCCACAGTTGCCTTCATTCGCTGATCAACTGCGGTAACCAAACATGGCCGATTATAAATAACCGCATGCTCTCCCAAAAGCATGAGCTTGCCCGGAGCCGATATAGTAATTTTTTTCATACTCCTCCTTTATCTTAAACTTTTTGTCCAACTGTTACCATTAACAATCGAGAATCAGGAAGAACTTGATGAGGATTACTTTCTAAAACATTTCGTTCAAAAAGTTGTTTTATTCCTTTAGAAACTAGGGCAAATCCTGCGTCTTGCATCGCCTTAACGTAACGCTCAACGGGTCTATGCCCTTCAAGCGGCCAGATAGCATTAGGACCAAGATGGCCATTTTGCCTCACTATATTAGCATATCCCTGCCAGAATTTAATAATATCTCTGTTTGCTTGTTGATCAGCCGGATTGATGGGCTCTTCCACCGAAACATTAGCCGCAGGATACATTTCACGCCATTCTTTTAAACCCTCGCTTTTGGTTGCCCAATCAAAAGTCTGAAGAAAATCATAAACTCGACGCGGATGCTCCCAAATGGAGTTATGCCAATCTGCAAAAATGGCAAATCCTCCGGGCTTTAGCACCTGATGATAAATATCAAAAGGAATTTGCGCGTGGTGGTGTATTGAAGCCACGCCCGTAACAATATCAACACTGTTGGGTTGAACATGTTTATCTATATGTAAATCCACGTCGTGGATAATCTGAAAGTTGACTCCATGTTCCTTAAGAAGTTTTTCTGCTGCATGAAGACTCGCTGCCGATGGATCAAGAAGGAGAATTGTCGTTTTGGCTTTTACAGTATCTGGTAGGGCATCGTATATAGCCAGAGCCGATAAACCAGGTCCGGCGCCAACGTCTAAAATACGCAAACCATCAGTTGTTTGATAATCTTTTAAGATAGCGGCAACTACGTCGGCGTTTTTTTGTCTTAAAAGTTTGGGATAATTTCCGAAGCCGGATTCCTCAGAGGCTTGCGTAACTAACGCTAGTTGATTCTGATTGCCCATTGCCCATTCTGCTCTGTAAAGCTCAACAATTTGAGATTCGTTTAATGGATCCAAACCCCAAGCGGGGTATGCATAAAAAGGTACCCGCGCTGCCGGTCCCATCCGCAATGGCATGAGGGACTCATCGTGCTTGGTATTCTCTTTTACTCTTCTTGCCAAAGCAAATTCTTCTTTTTTTCCTTTTAACCAAGCGCCATTATTGTATTCAACCATTGCCTTTTGCCATTGTTGGGAAATTTTATTGGCTGGTACCCATTTTTCAACTAACTGATCAAGATCATCACGATAGTGATCACTGAAATACCCAACTGTTTCATGCGCTGAAGCAGCAACATCGTCAGATGTGGCTACAATTTTTTTATCTGTTATATGTCCCCTGGAAGCAATTATTGCAACAAGTTCTCCAATATTTGCAGGTGCTTTAATTTTTCGTGCTACTAAAATATTCTTGCCTTCAGCAGTCTTATTATTCAGCAACATTTGCGCTAAATCCACTACTTTAAGCCCTGATGCTTTACAAATACCTAAAACAAATTCGCGTTGAGCTTCATATAATGGATGGACGAGGGGCTGGATAGATTCCGGATAAACTTCTTCGGGATTTACAAAAGTCAATCGCAAAATACTTTCGATAGCTACAACCAAATTTTCGTCTCGATCCGGTTGAAAACCAAAATTTCTCCAATCTCCCTTTTCACTTTTAAGCCTATCTCCTGCAACAAAACTGGACCGTCTAGCAATAACCCTAACCCCATTTGCTTCCATTTTATCTGCTACAAAGAGTGCTAGCCAAAGTTTTTCTTCGAGGGATCGTGGATTAGCATTTCTTGTCTTTTCATCGGCGAGTAAATCCGGGAAGTGACCATGTTGTTTAATTGCAAAGGATATCGCCTCTCTCTCCTCTGTAGTTGTTTTAATTACGTTTCGACCGTCAGCATCATATAATATTTTCACTGCTTCTTTCGCGCTTGCTTCATCGTCTGCTACCGACGGATCTTCGCTTGGGGAACGAACAGTATCGTGAAACCACCCAGAAGTATATGCAAGTTTTTTTTCTCGATCGGTGTATCCATAAAGGTCAGCAACTAACTGGGTTAAATCAGCAACATTTCGAAGATGGGGAATATTGTGTGCTTCCGAAACATCATGACCACTCTCGCGACGATAATCAACTCCGTATCGACCCAATAATGCGATATTTCTCAATTCAACATTTCCTGCCATAACTATTCCTCTTTAATTCCGTCAACACCAAGCTGTTGTGAAAAATAGGAAAAGTTGTGTGATGTTGCAATTTTCTCAACTATTGCTGTCTCAGGAGAATATGCCAAAATAATACCCGTTGCTTTCGTTTTACCGCCTGCTCCACATATTTTTGCTGCTCCGCCAGCAAATTCAATTTCGCGGATGAGAGGTTTTACGTAATCAGATACAACACCAATTCGTTCAAGATTTTTTTCTCCCTCCCTGATAACTCTGATGAATTCCTTTTCGTTAGAATTTTTAACAACCCCAATTAAATCTCTTGTTAATCGTTCCTGTTCTTGTAGAAAAGCATCAACAATGGTGGGGTCTGTTTCTTTCAAAGTACGAACAAGTGAAACCATTTCGCCAGTTGATTCTGACGGTTTACCAGTATTTATAAGAGTAAATTTCTTTGCTAAATCAGATGGAATAGTAAAGGGCATGGGTTGAATAATTTTCAAATCTGGAGTCTCTTTTCTGAACCACACAAGCCCGCCATAACATACAGTTGAATTATCACCACCCGATGGCAGACCATGTTTCTTTTGCTCGGCTAAGTAGGCGATTTCATTAATGACTTCTTTTTGTAAAGGTTTGCCGAGAAAAATTGAAACCGCACCAGCTATCGATACTGAGCATGCCGCCGAAGATCCAAGGCCTCCACCGAGGGGTATTTGAGAATCTATCACAAGTGAAAAACCTTTCGCGAGAGAAGGAACATTATATAACTTCAGCGATTCTCCAACTACAATTGCTAAATAATCTAATTCATTTGAACATATTGATTTAAGAACACTAATGTCATTAGTCTTAAAATACTGATTCCACTTAGATTGAGCGTCTTCAGTTTTTAATTTTATTTGGGAAAAAGTCAACTGTATAGTTTTTGAAATATTCTTTGAAGTAATTTCAATTGTTTCGCTATTTGAGGCGGTAAGAGATGCATGACATCTAAGATCAACGGAAGTCATTAAAGCTGGCTTGTTAAATACCACCGCATGTTCACCTAAAAGATGAATTTTTGCTGGAGTGGAAACATGGATAGTACGGCTTAAACTCATTGCCTAATTATACACCATTCGCTGTAATTTAGTGAGACACCTCTCAAAGTTTTTTTGAAATAGAAGTTTCTTTGGAGTAGAAACAGTGACTAAGTTATATAGATTTCTTTCTAAGAAATAAATGTTTATTTAGTAATATATCAATATATTGATATATTACTTTTATGTGTTCTTGGGTATACGGGATAAGAGTGATGGTTTGAATACAAATTCTTCCAGAAATCTGTCTACTTTTGTCCAAAATTTTTGCAACTTTTCCTGGCGCATCAATTTATTTAAACCCATTTTTAACCCCGATCCTCCATGGTTCAACCATTCTTGAGTGTGGTAAACAGTAGCACTGCTTACACGCAAAACTTCAACAATAATTTTTGTTTCATAACCCTTCATCACCATAAGTGCTATGGCTAATCTTTTAGCTAACATTATTCGTTCTGTTTTGGTGAAGAAATCATTAAGAAACACTTTCATTTCAGGCTCTGATTTGAGATCTGTGAGCAACCAATAGAATCCATCTACTATCTGGAAATAGACATCTTTTTCAACCGGCCTTCTTGAAACATGCGGCATAATTTAAATAGTAATATATTAATATATCAATATATTACTTTTAGATGTCGTGAAATATTTTTCTTATTATCTGAAATGGGTTAATTTATTACTTTTTGTATGTCGTAAAAATGGAACTTTATGAAATTAGAAATATTATTTCCTGAGTTTCTCAAAAACCTTATTTTCCAATATTTTTGAAGCTAATTTTGCGATTTTGAGGACACTAATTTAAACTTTGGTTGTTTACGCACAAACTGAAAAGGGTGTGCTCAAAATAATCAAAAATTGGACACTAATTTGAGAAAGTCAGGAGCAATAAAGTGAAAGAATTAATTTAGAAAATTAGCAAATAACGAAAACTAACAAAAAAATAAATACACCAAACCACTACTTCGCAGCAAAAACCGTTTTGAAGGCTGACTGGTAAGCCGGATCATCTTTGACATTGATGATCGTCTGCCCCATCCAGGGAGCCAGAGGCCGGAAGGAATAGTACATCACACCGTCAAAACTGGACTGGCCTAAAGTCGCTAACCCGTTGCTTTTTACCCACTCCGTATCCGGAATCGGCGCGTTGTGGTCTATAAATTCAAGCACCGCGAGGTTAGGCAATACGATGATAGCCGGATCAAAAGCTTTGATAGTTCTGGCAATTGCCGCCTGATCGGTGATGTAATTACCCCGACGGGATCCGGTTTTTTTTACAGTCACTGTAAACATCGCCACATCAACCAGTTTCCAACCCGGTTGGGCGGTGGCAATGATTTGCTGGAAACATTCCAGCGTCCCGAAGTTGATCAGAACCGGAATTCCGGAATTTACCTGTTTAATAGTGGAATAAAGATTTTTCAGATCCTGCCCGCTTAAGTCCCATTTGTTGGCATGACACGGCTCATCCACTATCCAAAAACCGATAAAATCCGGATCGCCCGCTACAGTGTTGCCGGTAAAATAGTTTCTGGTGACACTGGCCACTTGATCAAGATCGAGACCAAAACCTTGACCTTGGATTTCTTCCTTACCCGGGCCTTTGATAAATAATTTTAAGCCCTCGGTCTTGGCTGAAGCAAAAACTGACGCCAGATTTGCCGCTGATTTTACCCCGTGATATTCGACTGTATTGGCTCCCCAGGATTTGATCACGGCAAAATCTTCCGGCATAGCTCCCATGATCCCTACGTATCTACCAGTGACTGCGGGCGGGATCTGCGCCGTCCCTGTACCCGGATTGGTCGATGCGGCGGGAATTTGGGCTATGGATGATGAAGCGGTCGGCTGGTTAGTTTTGGTTGTTCCTTTGGCTTTGAGGGAATAAAGAATAGTCGCATTGGTCAAAACCACCGCCCCCACTACTATCCCGACTATAGCAAACAAAGCTAGATAAAAACCGGTTATATGCTGGTGCATAGCTTTGTAAAAGTGATTTATATCACAAAATTTTAGCCAACGCCACCCTCCGGTAATACTCACACTCTGTGTAGGATATTTTTGTTTTGTTTTTTGACCGACATGAATTTTCATAATAAGTGATTCGTTATTTCAACATCACTCAAACTTATTATATTATATAGTTATGAAACGCCTTAACTTGCTGCTTACTCTTTATTCTCTAACTGCGCTCGTGATAATAATCGAAAGACTCTCCCCGACCACCAAATTGCTGCTGCAGCCATACGACTTCATCAGGCTACATGAGATCAATCAAACAGTCATTTTTCTACCCGCAACCGTCATTTTATCTTTTTTTATTCTTAGATTACACACCAATAACTTTCAGAAACTAAAAGATCATCGTAGTAAATTACTTCTGATACTTTTTATTGTAGGAACCTATCTTTATGGAGCTGGCGAAGGCTGGCATGAAGTGGCTAGTTTTACTCTCAATCAATACTGCACTATAAATAATATTATTGGCAATTTGTGTGGCGGATTGTTTATTAACGATTTCTATGCCGGCAATATCATCTTTTTTGTCGGCGGAGTTTTCCTGAATGTTTCCCTGATGAGTTTTGCTGTCATTCAACCCTTGGAACATTTTGACAATCAAGACCTAACGATTTTGCTGGCAAATAGCTTGGTCTATGCTTTCACTTGGTTTGCTTATGCTGCTTTTGATAAGGTCCTTATTGGCCTTTTGTTTTCGACAATCTTAGCTTTTATTTCGATTGGATTTTTGATAAAAGTTAAAAGCCGGTTAAGAAAACATCCCTACATCCTCTACAGTACGGTTGCCTATGCCCTGGCCACCATAGCTACAATCGTAGTCAGGTTTCGCTGAAATCAAATCTTATTACCACTTACTATATTTAAGATACCTACTATGGGCAGGACTATACACTTGTAAAATACCTACCCGACGAGTGAAATATATAAACCGCCTTTACAATCTCAAATATTCCGTCTCTCCCTATCTTCACTTACCCCCCATGGAATAGCGTTTCTATATACCTGAGTAAGTTCATGTGGAACAAATGTAAGGCTTCCATAAAAACCTTCCTCTAAGCCTCGCGGTATATTGCCTACAGCAAACATTTGATCAGCTGTACCATCTAAAATAGCTTCTTCTCCTTTTCTACCTGGTATATAACCAATAAATTCTGCCTTATTATTAATTCCATTTGGCATCTCAACAATATATCTACGATCAGATCGATTATTATATGATTCTATCGCTAATATAATATCCCGTCCTTTAACCTTTAGGACGTTTCCTTCGGGCACTTTCATTTTTATAAAATTTTGGATATCTGTTCCTCCATCCCCAGTGATTAAGCGTGCTCCATATGGGGCAACTTTATACCCCCCCGCATTAATGTTTCAGTTGCTAAACTAGTCCAAACCCAACAATGGCCAACGCCTGCGTAACCGCTTACTTCGCGAAGAATAGTCCATAACGATTGGGTATTATTCATAAATCTATTTTAGGACTTACCACCTATTCTTTTTTTGAAAATCCATCTTCATAAAAATCCAAGGCATCCCAATTGACGGAAATTACTTAAGACGAACGGTATATACACCTTTTGCATTTCGTAATTTTTCTATATTCAAACTCGGGTGATTTGACTTGCCCCCCTGTTCTTTTTTATAAAAACTCAAGGCTAGCCGTTTCTCGAAAATGTCGAACGTCCATGTATTAGCTTCCCCGCCATTATTTACTTTTTCAAAAGCGTTTTGTCTTGTGGAGTTTTGAGATAATTTTGTGAAGTAGAAACTTTTTGTCCAGATTTTCTTTCGAGTTCCCGACGTGCATTTCCGGCTATAGCTCCGCCTTGCCTGGCAGTTTGCTTGTTTTGGGGAAATCCTCGTGTATTTTTAGCTCTGGTAATTCTCGTAGTTGAAGCTTCGCCGAGCATAGTGAAGATAAGTTCGAGATCATCCATGTGATCACGTAGATTTTCTCTTTTGAGGCGCTTGAACTTCTTGTATTCTGATGGCGTCATACCAAAAGTGGCTTCTGAAATTTCAGCAGTGAGGATAGCATATTCCAAATCGCCACCAACTTTCCGTTTTTTCCATTCGTCGGTTAATTCTTCGCGAATTGCAATCCCACGCATCCGTTTCTCAATCCAGTCATCAGAGTATCCTTTAGCTTTATACAAAACCCTGGTTCTTTTAGTAGCTAACTCCGGGTCTTCTATTTCCTGAATTCTTTCATAACCGACTCGGGCAAGCCAGCGCTTAAAAGGTTCAGCTTTTGGAGAGGGAATAGATTGGATAATTCTAAAAATCCCTTCGGTATTAGCGCAGTTCATTTGCTGTTTACCTCCAGTGGTTTCAATGGAAAGGGTATGTACAATTTGTACCCACCCTTTGGACAATTCTGAATCTCGAAATTTCATCCTTTGAATATACTGTTTCGGATCATTTGAATCTATGAGTGATAAAACAACGTCCTCTACTACAAACCACCATTCATTGTGATAAATGGTTTTTCTTATTTTTTGGCCTTTAAAAATTGCGATTTTTGTTGTTTCTTCCATTTAGTTATTTGTGTTAGTATTTAACGGTGTTTACAACATTTTACTCACACCCAGTGTCAGACATCTAATGTTTATTTAAATTACTTTATTGTTTCAGATAACCCAGCCACCACATGTTTTTTCAAAACGTCATATTCCACCGTTTTATTCAAAATACCCTCTATACAAACCTGTGCTTGATACGCAAACATATCCCACCCAGTAGCAATTTTCTTTCCTAACTTTAGTGACTTTTTGATTAAATCTGTCTGTTCGTTTTCAAAAGTCACATCTACTACATGTTCAAATCTATTTATAACTACTTCTGGAAAAATTTCATTGGTCACTCGACCACCAATGTGAGTCAAGTTAACAAAAACATCTCCCTGTGCTTCTGAAATGTTGCTTAAGGATTTGACTGTTTTAACAAAATTAAATGTATCTTTTAACGCTTCTGCCTTTACTAAAGTCCTGTTGTATATTTCTACTTCACACCCTATTTTTGCTTTATTTATTTCAAAAAGGAGTGCTTTTGCAACATTGCCAGCTCCTACAATAATAATTTTTTTTGTGGGCTGGGTCAACGATATGTTTTATTGTCCTTAGCATCCCTTGACCTCCTTGAGCATGTCCAACCACTTTCCCTTTTACATTAGAAATGTAACCAATTCTACCAATAAATTTTGCTACTTCATCTAAATCATCTACTAAACCTGGTAACATCGGGTCTGATTCAAAACCGGCGGTAATAGCTCCCGAAAGTTTAAGAGCCCTATATCCCGTCATTAACACCTTAGGATCAGGATCGTAAAAAAGCAGATATACAGCGTTAATCCCTTTTTCTTGAAAGAGCGGGTTATATATGTTTAAACCCCTTGAACTAGCTTGTTTATGAAATCTGCCGATTATTTGTGTGTTTTCGTCAATAATCATAATACCTCCTCTGAATAATAATATTAGATAATATTCACAGTTTATTTTATGCTTGAAAATGAAACTCCCACCTGTTAGGTGGAATAGATACGCCACCTGTTTCCTGATACTTAGATTTCTTAATGGCTATAGCCAAAAATCCCGATGTGTCAAGCTAGTCCACTTCCGATGTGTATTTGGTGTATTTAACTTCGGTCACTCCGGGATGCCCGTCTTGACTGAGTAGTAGAGTCTAGGACCTTTTTATCCTTATAACTTGCGTCAATCAGTGCTATTTTCTGTTTCGTTTAAAGTTCATTATCTTTTTGTAGGCGAAGATCCACAATAGAATAATAACAACTGGCCAAGCGAATAAGGACAATAATCCAAACATACATACTTGTCCCATGATTGGAGATCCACACTGAAATATGTCTCTGCTCGGAAATAATAAAGGTATAGTGTATGTAGCTACAATTACACTAAGAATTAAGGACAAGATGCCGTAGACGATTCTATCAACAACAGTAATTTTTGACACGATTTTATTATACTCGATCCTGCAAGGTATTGATTTTATCCACCCGCCGGGTGGTCTAACTTGACACCTATTCTTTTTTTGAGAAACTCGAAGCTGGCGGACATTAACAAAATTAGGATTTTATGACACACCTCACAAGAACGATTTTATTTTTTCCAAACTTCCACTAGTTCAAAAGTTACAAATACCCTGACATTGTACAACAAATATCCAACTTTCCTAACCATGATATAATCCATTTGATATGAATAAATCACTAGCTAAGAAAATTTTAGAATATACAGCTATTTTTGAGCCTGCCGAAGAAGGCGGGTACACCGTGAGTATTCCAACTCTTCCTGGCTGTATTTCTGAAGGCGATACGTTTGAAGAAGCTGTTGCAATGATCAAAGATGCCTTACAGGGATATTTGGAAGTGTTAAACCAAGAAGGCAAGGAAATTCCAGAAGAGAAATCTGATGTGATTATTACGAAAGTGACAGTTGATAACCCATCAATCTCCTATGCCAGCATTTAAAGCAAAAGAGGTGGTAAAAATCCTCAAAAAGCTTGGTTTTGAAGAAAAACGTCAAACTGGCAGTCACCTTATCATGTACAACCCTCAAAGGAAACATATTATTCCTATTCCGATACATGCAAAAGACCTAAAAAAAGGACTTCTCAAAGGTATTATTAAACAAGCTGAATCTACAGAAGAAGAATTTTTAAAACTGAAATAAGTGGTTTGTACTCCCACCTGTACTCCCACCTGTTAGGTGGAATAGACCTGCCTGCCGGCAGGCAGGTACGCCACCTGTTTCCTGATACTTAGATTTCTTAATGGATATAGCCAAAAAATCCCGATGTGTATTTATTATTCGTTTTTGTTTTCCTTAAATAAAACCCAGTTAATCAGTAGCGTTGGTAGAGAAAAAATATAAGCGAAAAGAAGTGCTTTTGCTGGTCCAAATTTATCGGCAAAGATCCCAAGAACAACCGCTAAAAAACCAAATGCCAAGTTACCCATAAATGAATTTATCGAACCAAGAGTAGCTCTTTGTTCATCAGTGAATTCTTTTTGCATTAATTTACTGTTGGCTACATCGTTAGCACCATGAAAAAGCGATGTAGACGATAAAAGAACAGGAGAACCCACTGTTGCCATAGCTACAGAACCAATATTAATTACTTTGCTGTAAATATTTGAAATTAACAGTAAGCGAAATGCTCCAACTTTTTTTATTAATTTACCGCTATACCAATAACTTATTGCTGCACCTATGCTTGAAAGAATCTGTGAAAAACCGACAGCCCAAAGAGGCCAAAGTGTATTAACAAAAGCAGCTCTAAATTGATAGGTTGATTCACCGATTGCATAACTGATGATACTACTGATATTTAACAATCTTAACTTTTTATTCATCCATATCTTTTTGGCAGCTGCTATTAAATGCGTGTAGATGTTGGAACTTTGATTACTATTTCTTACTGGTTCAATTATCAACAACGAAATGATTAAACAAATGACTTGGGGAACCACAGAAAGCCACATCACTAGCGGGAATGACCAAACAGCAATGAATCCTCCAACAATAATACCAACCGCCGCTGCCACTTGAAACATTGCACTTGTCTTTCCTAAATAATGGTCGTAGTCGTCTTTGCTGTTTGAGTTTGACAGTGTTTCATAAAGCAAAGCATCGTTGTTACCACTATACCAAGCCCGCTGTAATCCTTCGAATAATGCGCCAATAAATAAAATCCAATAGTTTACCCCAATGGCATAAAAAGCAATTGCTAAAACAGCACAAACTGCCCCTATCATCATTGTTTTCTTCCTGCCCATATAGTCAGAGAAAACACCAGTTGGGACTTCAAATAATGCAGAAGAAACCATGGCGACAGAAAATAAACTCATTCCCAGCGCGTATGAACCTGTTACCTGGGCAAAATAGATAATTAATATTGCGCTGAACAAATGAAAATCTGTAAAGAAATTGAATAGCGCAAGTAATTTGATGTTTTTGTGCATAAATTATTCCAACAATCTAAAACAAAAAGGCTTACCCCCGTCGGATGTGAGTAATTACTCAGGAAATAAATTTATTCTATCACTTGATAATATGTACCGCGAGTTTGGCCTATCTTCCGTAGCAATTTTTTATCAATAAGTTTTTTGAGATCATAGCGAAGCGTCCTTTCAGGCACTTTGAGAAAGCGGCGCCTTATAAAATCAAATGAAGTAGTCCTATTATCTTTGACTATCTGATAAATTTCTTCCTGCCGCGGCGAAACAGGTAATGGAGTTTTATTAATCAATTCGGTAATCTCTATTCTTAGTCTTTCAGTTGAAGCCAAAAATGCCTCCAACATATAGGTCAGATATCCGGCGATATCTTGATATCCTCTATCCAAATGATAATAATATCCCTCCTTATGCTCATCAATGTATTCTTCTACCGGCACCAAAACCGGAAATGTCCAGTCGCGACTGTGGTTGATTACCAGCATCAGTAAGCGTCCCACCCGACCATTTCCGTCCAAGAACGGATGAATTTTTTCAAATACCAAATGTGCAATCAAAGCACAAACTAAACTATTTGCTTCTTTTTTGGAATTTACGAAGTCAACTAAGCTATTCACCAAATCGGAAACTTCTGCCGGTGGCGGAGGTAAATAAACAGCGACACCTACCTGATTAAATATCCCACTGACTTCACTTCTCCATCTGCCTGCTTTAGGACTCAAACTCTCGATCACAAGTCTATGAACTTGTTGCAGTGTTTTTGATGTGATAGTATCACCGGGTTTAATCTGTGTGTTGATATATGTGATGGCGCGCAAGATATTTTTTACTTCCTTCTTTCGCACGTCGTCAGTAGTGGTCTCAATCTCATCCAGGGTCAACGGATTGCCTTCAATTCTGGCTGAAAAAAGCGAGCTTTTTAAAAGACTTACCCGCTCAATCCGATTCCTAATCGGACCAGAAATTTGTAAAGAATTTATATGCAAGCGGTTGGCTTCGATTTTGGTCAACAAATCAATGATTTCGGATGTCAGATAATACTTCGGGGGAATTTGCATGAAGTAATATTACCAAATCTTGCCGAATGTTGCCAAATCTTGCCGAATATTGCCGTATGCCCCACAGAGTGTGAATACTAAGGAAATCCCGATGTGTCAAGCTAGTCCACTTCCGATGTGTACTCATAAAACTTACTTATAATAATTAAAGTAGACCGCCTTTCAGTAGTCTAAACTCTTTTTTGGTATTCCAAATCTTCTGCAACTCTTCAAAATTCTTATCAGGCTTCTGCATTAACTTTGCAAGACTATCAATTTCTGCTAATTGCTCTTCGGGAAGTTTCTCAAACTTTCCAGAGTGAGTTATTTCTGGAGTGTGAAAGTAAATAACCTCATCATTCATCAGGCAGTGGAAGTCATAGAACAGCTCCCAAGCAATAACGATTAAGCCACCATTGCCTCCACTATTCCAAAAATGCTGTCCATCGACCTTACCACTTCTCACTGAAAGCCAACCATCGGCAGAAAAATCAAAAGTGCCTTCAGGAATATCGTAAGGATCAAATCTGAGGTAATCCTCTAAACTACCATCGACATCGATCGTTACCCAGCGTGATTCCTTCTTATTCCAATACAGGTTAATCCAATGATCGTCACTCTTACCACAAGGTAATCCCTCAACCTTGAAATATGGGGCAAAACCAGAACGGACACGAGTTGGAACGCCTTTTATTTTCAAAATCGAAGCTATAAGGATTGATGTGAACCTGCAAGTGAGAACAAGTTTATCTTTGGCTGCTCTATCCAAAGTAAGTCCTTTGGAATCTCTACGATATAATTCTGAAAACATGGCTGAGGCAGTGATAAAAACATCATCCTCTGGCTGCCTATACCAAGGGACTTTGGTCATGTCGCCATATTTCAAATCCTTATTTGACCCCGTATTGCTATTCTTCAAAATCATCCTGTGAATAAGCTGTTTTCTTACCAGTAAGCCAATTTTTCTAACATCATCATGTAAGGTTTTTCTGATAACATCTCCATATAACCCAGGATTAGTATACTGACTAAATTGAAGATAAAAGTCTTGATTTTTGGTGTTCATAACCTATTTGGCAATCACTTCAACTTCTGATATACCCACACCGGGTGTGGGATAGCTTGACACATAAGGAATACGCAGCTGGCCGTTTACAAAAAATGTCTAACTTCAATGTGTTAGCCTTGCCTGCCTTCCGGCAGGCAGGCGCCGCGCCTCCACTATTTTTTGCGCGCGGGGTTTTCTCGCCCTTCGGGCGAGTGAGAAGCTAGGTTGGGTATTTTTCAAAACAGCATTATTTTTTAAAACGATTTCTCTAAGCGGCCGCTTTAGCGGCAGAGGTCCACGCCTTTAGGCGTGGGTGAATGAGCCCGACGGCGATATAATGGATGGGTGAAGTTTACTCTTTCAGGGCATGGGATGTATTATGCCAAGTACCATGTTTGCTGGTGTACGAAATATCGCCGGCGGATCCTGAATCCTGGAGTTGCGGGATATGTCAGAAAAATCCTGGTAAAGATTGTTCAGTCAATGGCTGGTGTGGGTATTGAGGAGTTGGGAATTGATGATAAGGAGCGGGATCATGTACATCTGGTGATAGTTATCCCGCCCAAGTATGGAGCTAGTGACGTGGTTGCCAAACTCAAAGGTGAGTCAGCAAGCCTGCTGCGAAAGAAGTTTCCTTGGTTGGAAAAAGTATATTGGAAAGAAAACCTTGTTTGGTCGCCAGGATTTTTCCTATCAACCGTTGGAGTCAATGAAAAGGTGATTAAACAGTATGTCCGTTGGCAGGGAAAACAGGATTCAGGTCAAGCGCAGCTGAAGCTGCGCTTGTAAAGAGTATAAAGTGCCACGGCTTTAGCCGTGGGTATCTACGGAGAATTTTATTTTATTTTGAAGGATGTCAATAACTTTACATAATCATTCCACAGAGCTTGCTTGCCATTTTTATCAACATACCTAAACTTCACAGTGTAGTATATTCCGTTTTTAGTGAATATGGTCATTGTTGCTACATGACCTTCGTAGCTATAATCATATTGAATAGCACGTTGGCCATCAACTGTTGTAAAGGTCTTATTGAATGCTATATCAGGAGCAAGGGGATCGCTGTTGAAAATATCGTCAATAGAGTTCTTGGTTGTTTTTTCTGCTCTTACAAATAGTTCTGCTCCTTGTTCTAAAACTGGATACCCCTCTGATATTTTATGGTCTGGACTTTCGATATTGAAATCTTGATAATCTTGCTTTATACCTTCAGGTATTTCTTGTATACCACCTTTCCAGTTTGCAGGATAATCAAGTGAATATCCTGCTACCGGATGAGTGAACTTTATCCAACCATTAGTTACAACTGATGGTTGTGTCGTTGGTACGATCGAATTGGTGGGAGATACAACTTCAGTAAAAGTTGGAGAAGGTACTGGGAGTTTACTATTCTGAGTGGTTTTTTGAGTTCCCAAATAATATCCTCCAATACCAAAGATTACAAAACAACTCAAAATAATCAGGCCAATTAATAAATAATTTACCTTTGGTTTTTCTGGAATTTGCCCCGGCTGATTAACTGGATTTTGTCCGATTTGCTGGACTTTTTGATCGTCAACAATAGCTTTATTTTCCATATGTGTCTAAAAAGAAATTATAGCATATTTTGAGTAATCAAGTATGTTAAACTGAG